>Ga0078972_1000696_pt1 | contig 138072 bp, 163 predicted proteins | sample YelNatPaOPGAMG01_FD_67568 | JGI IMG/M metagenome (GOLD analysis project Ga0078972, IMG submission 67568) | Hot spring thermophilic microbial communities from Obsidian Pool, Yellowstone National Park, USA - OP-RAMG-01 (SPADES assembly) (version 2) | ecosystem: Environmental > Aquatic > Thermal...
AACTGCAGTTGGGACAAATGGATGAAGTGTGCTCAGGCTCTACTGGGATTATTGGGACTCCTAGCTTCTCGCACTGCCAGTCGATCCAGAATGAGAGCTTCCTGTAGCTCAGGATGAGAAGGGCGACTTTATGATCCCTCGGCAGTTCTCTAAGCTTTTCTATTAGGCCCGTGAGATCTTCTCTAGCGATCGCGTACTGATGCCGTTTGGCGAGTTCAGCTATCTCCAACGAGGTCTTTTTCGCCCAGTCTTCTATGATATTGCAAGCCTTCCTGTGGAAATGCCCGATTCTCCTCAGAATACCTTTTCTCCTCAGCCATGCGTTGTATCTCGCAGAAGAATACTTCTGTTGCAGCTTTTCAGCGAGTTTTTTGTAATGAAGTGCTCTCTCTATGGCAGTCTCCCTCCTTTCCTCTATCGTACCGTTGCCGAATACTATTTCCTTCTTGTTGACATCAACTGCTAGAACGCCTTTTGGAGTGTACTTTGGAGGTTTTGGAATCTGCTTTGTAATCATCAGGAAAAATTCATCGTTCCTGTAAACCAGCCTTGCTTCCCTGTTGGGATAGCTATCGTATCTTCTATCCCAGCCGATGATTTCAAGCTTAAGGCCTCCTGAAAGCTCAATGCAACAATCTTTGACTTTGTAGCTTTGTCCTTGGGTTAGCCAGAGCTTCAGGGTTTTTGCCTTTGGAATCTTTCCTTTCTTCGGATTTCTTAGCCAGGATTTTGCAACCGCGATCGCTTCCCTGTAGCAGTCTTGAGCAATTTTAGAAGGAAGACCATATCTCTCCTTAAGAACGCTGTACAGCAGTTTATGAGCTTTGCCAAGGCTTAATGCTTTGTTCTCTATAACAACTTCTATAGCGTAGTTCAGCGCTTCTCTGTACCTTTTCATCAGGCTTATTAGCTCTTCGCCCGATTCGGGCTCGGGGCTAACCTTCATCCTAACAGTTAAGGTTAGCACTCCCTCACCGCCCGATGGCATACCCAGCCCTGTTCCAAACTATGTTCACGCTGGACTTCTTCCTGCAAAGGAACATCCCTCGGATTATTTGGACATTCTATTCAGACTTTCTATTTATTTAAGCTTTTCTATCTTCCCCCTAAATCTAAGCAACTCCTCAGAGCTATAAAGATACCTAAAGGCCCGTTTCGGCTTAATCTTTGCATATTCTCCGCTAAGCAATGACTTAAGTGTCTCATCGTTCAACCGCAATCGCGGATCCCTCCATAATCAAATCATTGCCCCTGAAAACTCTAAGTCTGTAGAAGCCCACCCGTTTTCCTCTAACCTTTTCAGCCTCGGCAACGAGTGTGTCTCCATTTTTCGCAGAAGCATAAAAATTCACTGAGATGTGAGCTGCAACTCTCCTGGCATCAGTGTTCGCTGAAATAGCAAATGCAAAATCGGCAAGGGCCATAATTAAACCTCCATGCGCTACACCGTGCATGTTTAGAAATTCTTCTTTAACAACAGCCCTAACTCTTGCATAGCCTTCCCTTATTTCTTCAACCTCACAGCCAAGGAATTTTCTGAAAGGTTCCTCAAATTCCATGCTATTTTTCCAGTAGCCAACTATTAAAATCTGCCGGGGGCGGGATTTGAACCCGCGACCTACGGATTATGAGTCCGTCGCCCCAACCAGCTAGGCTACCCCGGCAGACGAGTTACTCAACCGAGTTCGAAATACGCTTGTCGATTATCTGTTTTTGAGTTTTTAAGTCTTTCGTCCGCCCTTCAGGGCGAAAGGGAGACAGGCTTATCTTGCTAACTCGGTGTCTTTCATCCCAGACTGACCTCCTCCCCGCCCTAAAGGGCGAGGGTTCCCTCAGGGCGGATCATTGGTTTGTGGTTTACCGCCTTCACTTTCATCACTTCATAGCTGGTAGGTGCGAACACCCACCCCGCTCCATTCGTCCAGCGGTAGACCAAGCTGGCCTTCAGCCCGTTACCCCTATCCCTCCCTAGGAGTTGCCCCCTGCTCCTAGATCCCAGGGACTCGGGGATATGTAGGATGTTTACTGCACCATTCAAATCCGCATTTATGGCTTTTCCTGTGCGGGGACACTTAAACAAGCCTCTTTTAATTCATTTTTATGCCCGCACAGGGAGCAACTTTTTGATGTGTTTGGTTCACCAACATCAGTCACCTTAATTCCCAACTCCTCGCCGATCTCCTTAAAGCGCTTTATGATGTAGTTATAGTTCCAGAAGTTCACCGTAAGCTTATTGCCGTGATTTTTGGCAACTCCTTTTGGGTAGCCAACAACAACCTTTCTCACTCCCCTCTCTTTCAGCTCCTCCATTGTTTTTCTAACCATGCTGTTCAGAGCATGCCTCAGAAACCTCTTTCTCTTATCATAGAGCAGCTTAAGCCTCCTGCTCTTCCTCTGCCCATGCCTTGCCAAAACCTTATGAACTTTGCTTATCTTTTTACTGTAATACTCGTATTGGGAAAGAACGCTGCCGCCCTTGAAGATGTACCAGGTGCCATCTTCAGCATAGACAGTTGCTAAATTAACGATCCCCAAGTCCACGCCAGCCCTCAAGCTGCCTTTTGCTTTGGCTAAAATCTCGACTTCCACTGGAATGTGGGCATACCAGCTCCTCCTAGCATCATTGTAAATAATCTCTAGCCTGCCTTTTTTTCCATGCCACTTGAGCTTCCCTTTAAACTTAAGGGAGAGCTTAAAGTCCTTCAAATGAATAACCCTCTTGTTTTCATCCACCTCGTAACGGTCGTTCCTGATAACGATTATCAGCTTGTATTTCCCTCCCTCATCCCTCCAGTAGCCTGGAGGTCTTGGCTTGAACCACTTGGGCAAATTTCTCTCCTTCTTTGCCTTAATTAAGGAGAAAAAGCTTCTCCAATTCTCAGCGTTCTTCCTAGCGACTTGTTGTGCATTGACCTTCAACACGTGTTTGTACTTCTCGTATGCCTCCTTTTCAGTTTTGGCAAAGTCTACCCTCTCCCCCTTCTTGAACTGTTGCATCCTCAACCAGTTCACTTCGTTCCAACACTTTGCCGTGATTATGCCTAGCTCCTTCAGCTTCTCACGCGTTTCCTCATCCACCACTAGCTTAACCACGTTAGTCCTTTTCATCTTTCACCACTGCTTATATTCTATATTCTATAATATTTTAAAGTATTCAGAGATTTTAAAGCTTTTACCCCGCCCCTAGAAGGGGCGAGGCTTGTCATCTTTTTTGTCAACTTCATCCTCTTGATTCGCCGTGAACTATGGCTGAAGCGACAAGATGCGCTAGACGGAGGGTTTCAGGGATTTTTCCGTGAATAGTATTCATTTTCATTAGTTTGAGAGCCTCTTCATAGCTCAAACCATAAAATTGGATGTATACTTCCCCAGCCTGCCTTATCTCTCCAGCCTTTCTCACAATTCTTAGCCTTTCTTCGTAGTCTTCAAAATTTTTCAAGGCTTCTTCGAACTCTTCAACATTTGGCATTCTGTTCATAATTACTACAACTGGGATTCCAGTTTTTTCGTGAATTTTCTCAATGTCTGCAACATTAAATCCGCCAAAAGTTATGCCATCCAGAAAAACAACTTTAAGCTGACGGTAAAATTTCGACCTTCTGAGCATTGATATTATTTTCTCAGTCGAGTCAAGTCCGTCAACTGCTATTTCCTCGTACATGAAACCCTCAACCGTTTTTCCGCTCATAACGCAGCAGACAAGACAACAGAAATCACCCGAGAAACTGTCATCTATTCCGGCGATCCTCCAGTTTTTCATAAGTTTTATTCAACGAGAAACTATTAAAGCTATGGATCCAGTAAAGTTCATTCACGAAGTGGGTTCGCTCAAGCTAATCCCGAGATCGGGATGGCTAAAGTTGGGGATAAGAAATCCTGAAAGCGTTGCAGAGCATTGCTTTAGAACTGCAATAATAGCCTTTCTTCTTGCAAAAGATTTTGGAATCGAGAAAGCACTAAAAGCGGCATTCTGCGCATTGATCCATGACCTGCACGAAGCAAGAACTACTGACCTGCACAAACTGGCCAAAAAATACGTGAGGGTTGATGAAGAGAGAGCTAGGAACGACCAACTGGATTTTAAAACCGAATTCTGCGATGACGTGGAAAAATTTGTAAGAGATGCAGATAAACTTGAACTCGCATTTCAGGCCGTAGAATACTCCGTTCTGAATGAATTTGCCATCGAATTTGCGGAGAATTTAGAATTCGAAACAGAAAAAGCCAAAAAGATATATGAAGAGTTGATGAAGAGAAGAGACCCAAGATGGTGGAGATGAAGTTCATTTGCGACAGGATGCTGGGGAAGCTGGCTACATGGCTCAGGATATCGGGTTACGACACGCTGTATATAGGCGATCTCAGGGTGGATGATGAAGATGAGTTTCTCCTCAAAAACTACCTTGACAGGGTGCTGATAACAAAAGACAGGGATCTCTTCACAAAGTCCAAAAAAATTGGTAGAGAAGCATTTTTAGTAAAATCCAACAATGTTGCAGAACAAATGAGGGAACTGAAGGCGCTTGGTGTGAAATTTCAAATAGTGATGGATAGATGTAGCGTTTGCAATACCCCGCTCAGAAAGCCCACTGAAGATGAGGCTCTAGCAGCCTTGAAGGAGATGAACCTAGGAAAAGATATGCTCGAAAAATACGAACTGTGGTTTTGTGAGAACTGCAAAAAGCTCTACTGGATGGGAAGTCACTGGGTAAACATGATCAGATTTCTGAGAAAAATAGAGTGACTACTCGCCCTTCAGGGCGAGCTGTCACGACTACATGCATTTTGTAAAGCCGCAGAATTTACATGTGGCGCATCCCTCGCCGTATTCAAGGATATTGCCGCACTCCGGGCAAACCCCGCCAATCATTTTGCTACCCTCTTCCTTCTCCTCTGCAAATTCTGTAAGGGGTTTTATTCCTTCAACCTCAAATCTTATCTTCCTGTATTCCCCCTTCAGCCACTTTTCCAAAACTTTCGCAACCCCATCCGCGCAGCTTGTTATCACTTCCCCACTGTCAAAACCGATGCTCGGACACCTAATGCCCTTAAGTTGCTTGACAAGGACTTCTGGATTCACCCAGCTTCTCAAAGCTACGCTCAGCAGTCTTCCGATAGCTTCTGTTTGTGAGGCGGCGCAGCCTCCACTCTTTCCGAGCTGTACAAAGACTTCAGCAATTCCTTCGCTGTCTTCGTTTATAGTAACATAAAGGGATCCGCATCCAGTCTTTGTTTCAATTGTCCTACCCACTGTAACCCTTGGCCTTGGTCGAGGTTCAATGAACCTTGCCGGTTTTCTCGGCTTTTCTTTTTCGGTCTTTTTGGTAACCAAAACCTGTTCTTCCCTGCTCCCATCCCTGTAAACAGTTATACCCTTGCATTTCAGTTCATAAGCCAGCATGAATGCCTTCTCAACATCCGCTCTCGTTGCGGAGTTGGGCAAGTTAATTGTTTTACTAACAGCATTGTCGGTAAACTTCTGAAAAGCTGCCTGCATTCTTACATGCCATTCCGGAGTTATTTCTAGGGCAGTCTTAAAGACTCTCCTAATGTCTGCCGGTAAATCCAGATTTTGAATGCTTCCCGATTCTGCAACCTTTGCAATCAGTTCCTCGCTGTAAAGCCCTCTTTCTTTCAGGACTTTTTCGAATATAGGATTCACCTCAAAGAATTCTTCGCCCTCAAGAACATTTGTTCTCTTATATGCAAGCGCAAAAACAGGTTCAATTCCGCTGCTGCAGTTTGCTATTATGCTTATAGTCCCAGTCGGCGCGATTGTGGTCGTTGTTGCATTCCTCATCTTTATTCCCCTCTTCTCCCAGACACTTCCCTTCCAGTTCGGAAAAACGCCTCTTTCCTCAGCCAGAGCCTGAGAAGCTTTGTGTGACTCTTCCTGGATAAACTTCATAACCTTCTCAGCCAATCGAATTGCTTCCTCGCTGTCGTAAGGTACGCCTAGCAGGAAAAGCGCATCGGCCCATCCCATTACCCCAAGGCCAATTTTCCTGTTGGCCTTAGTCATCTCCTCGATTTCTGGAATCGGATAATCGTTAACATCGATAACATTATCCAAAAACCTCGTCGCGATCCAGACAACTTCCTTCAATCTCTCCCAGTCAAAATCCTTACCTCTCACGAATTTTGATAGGTTTATGCTTCCAAGATTACAAGATTCATACGGTAGCAGGGGTTGCTCACCGCAGGGATTTGTTGCCTCAATTTCCCCGACGTGCGGTGTGGGGTTATGTCTGTTTATTTCATCTATAAAAACCAGTCCGGGTTCTCCGTTTCTCCAGGCCCCCTCAACAATCAGATTGAATATCTTCCTCGCAGAAACTTTTCTCACAACCTGTTTAGTCCTGGGATTTATCAGTTCGTATTCCTCGTCCTTCTTAACCGCCTCCATGAACCTATCGGTAACAGCAACACTTATATTGAAATTCCTTAACACCCCCTCTTCCCATTTTGCCTTTATGAACTCCTCAATGTCCGGATGATCGCATCGCAGTATTCCCATATTCGCTCCTCTTCTCTTCCCGCCCTGCTTTATCTGCTCCGTAGCAGCATCGAAAATTTTCATAAAGCTTACAGGGCCACTGGCAACTCCCATTGTTGATTTTACAATATCCCCCTTTGGCCTCAGTCTAGAGAAACTGAATCCCGTTCCGCCACCACTCTTCTGAACTCTCGCCATATCCCATAAAGCCTTGAAAATCCCATCTATACTATCCTCAACCGGAATGACAAAACACGCCGAGAGCTGACCCAAAGGAGTTCCCGCGTTCATGAGGGTTGGGGAGTTTGGCATGAATTCCTGATTCCACATGATCTCAAAGAACTTCTTTGCCCAATATTTCGAATCTCCTCCATATCTTTCCTCTGCCAAAGCTATAGCGTTTGCAACCCTCCAGAACATCTGCTCAGGAGTCTCGATTGGTTCACCTTTTTCGTTCTTCAGAAGATATCTCTTTCTTAGGACTGTTTCCGCAGTCTTTGTTAATATCATTTGATCACCAGAAAAAAGCCCATTACCTATCTTTAAAAAATTTGTTCCCGAGGTTCAAGTATAGCTACTCCAGCTACTGAAAAATCTTTAAAATCTAGAATTGATGTAGTCTATGCCCGTGGTTTGGCTTAGCGATGTTGACAAAAATGATATCCCAGTAGTCGGGGGAAAAGCTGCAAACCTCGGAGAATTAATGAGAATCGAAATTCCGGTTCCGGATGGATTTGTCGTTGATGCAAGAACCTTCAGAGATTTTATCAACAAAGCAAACCTGAAAGAGAAGATCTATCCCAAGCTCAGAAACTTGAATGTTGAGAATACCGAGGAACTTAACAGAGTTTCAGAAGAGATCAGAAAAATGATAGAGGAGGCAAAAATACCGGCAGAAATAGAAATGGAAATAAGAAAAGCTTACAGAGAACTTGGAAACGGCAAAGAAGTTTTTGTGGCAATAAGAAGTTCGGCGACAGCGGAAGATATGCCAGATGCAAGCTTTGCAGGGCAACAGGATACCTATCTCAATATTAAAGGGGAAGACCTAGTGGTTGAGAAAGTGAAAGCCTGCTGGGGCAGTCTTTTCACACCAAGGGCGATCTACTACAGAGTTCAGAAGGGTTATAGACACGAGGATGTCAGTATCGCTGTCGTCGTACAAAAAATGGTGAACAGTGAAAAGAGCGGGGTTATGTTTACATCTCACCCCGTAACTGGTGAGAAGAAGTGCATAATAGAGGCAGTTTTTGGCCTTGGAGAAGCGATAGTCTCAGGTCTCGTAACTCCCGATACTTATGTTTACGATAGGAACTCGAGAAAGCTTGTAGAAGTCAAAGTTTCCGAGAAGAAATTCATGATAGTCAGAAAAAACGGAAACGAGAAAGTTGAGTTAGGAGAAAAGGGCAAAGAGAGAGTTCTAAGCGACCAGGAAATTGAGAAACTTGTTAGCCTCGGAGAGCTAATAGAAGAGCACTACGGAAAACCACAAGACGTAGAATGGGCAATAGAGAATGGGGAGATTTACATAGTCCAATCAAGACCCATAACAACGATAAGGGAAACAGGAGAGAGAAAAGAGGTTATAGAAGAAGGAAAAATGCTGCTTAAAGGACTTGGAGCGTCTCCGGGAGTTGCCAGTGGTCATGTCAAGATAGTGAAGGAAACAAAGGATATAACAAAGGTAGAACAAGGTGACATTCTTGTTGCCGTCATGACAACTCCGGATATGGTTCCAGCAATGAAGAGGGCTTCAGCAATTGTCACGGACGAGGGCGGAATGACTTGTCATGCTGCGATAGTTTCAAGGGAGCTTGGAGTTCCAGCAGTAGTTGGAACGAAGAATGCCACTAAAGTCCTGAAAGACGGCATGCTCGTAACTGTCGACGGCGAGAAGGGAGTGGTTTACCTAGGGAGGCTCGAAACAAAGGCTGAAAAAGAGGAACCAAAATTCGTGAGCACCCCTATAATAACTGCCACCGAGATAAAGGTGAACTTATCATTACCCGATATGGCCGAAAAAGTTGCAAAGGAGACAAGAGCGGATGGAGTCGGGCTCTTTAGAATCGAGCACATGATCCTTTCACTCGAGAAGCATCCCATGAAATATATACGGGACGGAGAGATCGAGAAATACATTGATCTTCTCTACAACGAAATGAAAAAAGTCGTAAAAGCTTTCTATCCAAAACCGGTTTGGATAAGAACTCTTGATGCACCAACCGATGAGTTCAGGGCAATGGAAGGTGGAGAGGATGAACCAATAGAAGCAAATCCGATGCTGGGATTCAGGGGTATTAGAAGGGACCTGGCCGAGGAAATGCATTTTAGGGCCGAACTGAGAGCCATAAAGAAGTTAATAGATGAAGGCTATACAAACATTGGAATAATGCTCCCGCTTGTTGTTGTACCAGAAGAGATTAGAAAAGCGAGAAAAATTGCTGAAGAAGAGGGAATTCCATTGGAAAAAATAGAGTTCGGAATAATGGTCGAGACTCCGGCCGCTGCCCTAATAATCGAGGATCTAATAAAAGAAGGTATAGATTTTATAAGCCTCGGAACAAACGACCTAACTCAGTACACTCTCGCAGTGGATAGAAACAACGAAAACGTTGCATATTTGTACGATGAAATGCATCCGGCCGTGATGAAACTCATAGAAAGGACGATAAAGATTTGCAAAGAACATGGAGTAAAAACATCGATTTGCGGACAGGCGGGGAGTTATCCGAAAGTTGTAGAAAAGCTAGTTGAAATGGGAATTGACAGCATATCTGCAAATCCGGACATGGTGAACAAGATAAGGGAAGTCGTAGCTAGAGTTGAGCAGAGAATGATCCTAGAAAAGTTGAGAAAGCTCAGCTAAATGTCAAGATAAGTGCAACAACCAGATCGCCAAAAAAGATAGCAACAAAAAATCCGAATGTTATGAAGACTATGAAAGGTAATGCAGGCGTCACCCAAACCTTTTCTATTCCCGCCTTTTTTAGTCTTAATATTTTCTCCCTATCACTTTCAACAGCCCTTCTAACCCTTCTAAGCTTTCCATTTTCGTCGACGAATTCAAAAAGGTTGTGAAATCCGATTTTTTCAACGGGAATTCTGTAGCCGGCAACATAGTAAATCGGATGCTTAAAAAAACCTTTGAAACCTTCGGTTAACAGATTTCTGAAGAGTATTGCCACCATAATAAATGGGGCAAAAATAACCGAATTTGCTAAAACAGAGAAAGAAAAAACCCCTATACCTCGGTTAAGCAAAAAGGGACTCAATTCTGGATAAAAAGGGAAGGCAATCGAAAGACACATCAGAGCTTTTGCATCAGCACCACCATAGGCGTTCATTGCGTATAGCAGGTAGGAAAGAAAGACCATGAAAATCACGCCTGCAAAGGATGAAATGAGCAAGAATGGAAAGTTTAGATAATGATAAACCTGATAAGCCAAAAAAGGGGAAATTAAGGCTAGCATGGCTTTCCAGACTTTATTCGATACGGTTCTAGTTTTTATGTCCAAGTGGCATGCATAAAGCAAAAAAATCGAAACTAGGAAAATCTTCAGAATTTCAGCGATCTCTGTATAATTCATAAAGATCGGAAAGAATTGCACTTGCAGTTTCGTATTTCCCTGCTCCCCTGCCCGCAACGAAAATCTCTCCAGCCGTATCTGTTTGTATCATGAGTGCGTTCAGGGTGCCTTTTATGGCCAGAAGACTGTTCAACTTCACAAGTCTGGGAGATACTCTCAAACTCTTTTTGCTGGCCTCTGCAATAAGTCTTATCGTGTATCCCTTCTGCATAGCAACTTTAAACGCTTGAGGGGTGATCTTTGTTATCCCTTCCCTCTTCACATCCTCAAACTTCGCCGGATAACCAATCGTGTTCGCGAGAATTACAAGCTTAATAGCGGCATCTATTCCCTCAACATCTGCCGTAGGATTAGCCTCAGCTATACCCATCTCCTGCGCCTCGCTCAGAACTTGATTATAGGGCAAACCTTCCTCTTCCATTCTAGTGAGAATGTAATTGCATGTTCCGTTCAGAATCCCTTTAAGGCTTCTTATCTCGCAAAAGGCCAGATAACTGTTGAGGAGCTTTATAACCGGCATCGCTCCGCCTACTGTTGCTTCGTAAAGAAGCTTTACGTTTTTTCTTTCGGCAAGCCTTAAAAGATCCATTAGAGCCACTGCAATGCTCTTGTTGCTCGTTATTACACTAGCCCCTCTTTCAAGAGCGACTTTCATGTAAGCTATTCCTTCCTCATCCAGCCTTGTCGTCGTTACCTCTATCATTACATCGTAATCTTCGTTTTCTGCAATCTCCATTGCACTCTTTTTCTCCGGCAGTCCACCTTTTCTTCTGTGCTCTATAGCTTCCTCAAGCCTAAATTCCCCAGTCATCGCTCCAGTAAGATCCGCAACTGCAACAACCTTGAAACGCCCTATTTTCTTCTCTATTTCATCTCTCTTCCTAGCCAAAAGCTCCGCAACTCCCTGACCAACTGTCCCAAAACCGATGATCGCAATTTTGATCATATCTCATTAACAGGCTCAATGACCATTATTCCCTTCTCCTTACATATCTCTCTAACCCTCTCCAGAGCCCTTTCAAGAGCTTCATCGCTCTTCGCGCTAATCGTCATCATTGCAGTTGATGGCTGGTTAATCTCTGGCATGGTAGCGTTTAATTCCACGCATTCTGCTTCGCTGCTGTCTATTCTCCTTATCGTATCGCTTAAATCCGTGTGAATTATGTGGCCTATGAGAAGCAGAGAAACAGTTGCTGTCCTTATTTTTCCAAACGCTCTAACAACCACTTCCTTTTGAAGTTCTTCAAATATTCTCTCAGCTTTTTTTGGATCGGCAGTAAAAGATATTTCAACCGGAACCCTGCTCAAGGGGGTCTTTTTTCCTCTCTGATGCACTATTCCAACTATGTTTCCACCATTCCTTGCAATTGGTTCTAAAACCTTCAATAACTGCCCGGGTTTGTCTTCAAGCTCCACAACAAGCGTAAAGAGCTCACTCATAGATTGGTACACCTTCTGTCTGTGTTACTTTCTCAAACTCCTCCATCAATCTCTTAGTTAGTTTTCCCGGCTTTCCATCTCCTATTTTTCTTCCATCCACTTCGACTATTGGGGCTATTTCTGCTGCAGTTCCGGTTACAAACACCTCATCGGCGGTATATAGATCATATAGGCTCAAGTTTCGCTCTGCAAACGGTATTCCAAGCTTTTTAATAATCTCTATAACTACCTCCCTCGTTATACCCGGAAGGCTGTTTATCGTCGGAGGTGTCAGGATCGACCCGTTCTTTACTATGAATATGTTGTCGCCGCTCCCCTCCGAGATGAATCCGAGCTTGTCGAGAAATATTGCCTCATCTCCTCCCTTTGCATTTGCCTCAATCTTTGCAAGGATGTTATTGAGATAATTCAGCGACTTTATGTTTGGAGGTAAAGCATCGTATGGGTTTCTCCTCACAGCGACTGTTACTGCCTTCAACCCGCGTTCATAAAGATCTCCGTATAACTTCCCCCAAGGCTTTGTTATAACTATTATTGTCGGTTTTTTGCATTTCCTCGGATCCAAGCCAAGATCTCCAACTCCACGGGTTACAATTGGCCTGATATAGGCATCGCGGAGTTTATTTATTCTCAAAGTCTCCAGTATTATTTTCTCGAATTCCTCCTTAGTTATCGGAATCTGGAGATCAATAGCCTTTGCAGAATCATATAGCCTGTTCATATGTTCTCTAAGCCTGAAAACTCTTCCGTTGTAAGCTCTTATCCCTTCAAAAACGCCATCGCCGTACAGAAATCCGTGATCGAAGATGCTTATTTTTGCCTCCTCTTCTGGCACAAATTTCCCGTCTAAATATACCAACAAACCCATCGCACTCAAGTAACTCTCAGCTTAAAAATAGTTTCTATTAATTGTTAGTAGGGTTTAGTGAGAACTAAAAAAACAAGTATTGGAGTCAGATGCTATACAGCTAAAGTGTCATAGTGAAGCCATGAAATTCGCTGAAGAATACAGATTGCCTTTGTTTTGAATTCAGAGATTCCAAATACCATATTCCATTATTCACAATTTAAGATTTTTAGCCTTCAGCAATAGTTTTATAAAAAGATATAAGTCATTTTAGAATTTCGTGAAGGTGATCGTATGCTAGCGTTGGGCGACTTTGTTAGAATAAGCTACACGGCAAAACTCGAAGATGGGAAAGTGATCGACACCACGGACCCAGAAATAGCAAAAAAGGAGGGGATATTCAACGAGAATGCCAGATACGGCGACATATACGCCGTTCTAGGAGAAGGACATATCCTGAAGGGACTCGAAGAGGACATAATAGGAAAGGAAGTCGGTTACAAAGGCGTTGTAGTTGTACCACCAGAAAAGGGCTTTGGTAACTACGATGCAAGCAAGAAAGATTCATTTAGCATAACAAGGTTTAGGGAGAGGCCACAGGTCGGACAGAGGGTGAGAGTGGGGGACAAAGTGGGGACTGTTGAAAGAATAGTGGGCAGAAGAGTTATAGTGGACTTCAATCATCCGCTGGCTGGGAAAAATATTACCTTCGAATACGAGATAAAAGAGAAACTCGAAAAAGTTGAGGATAAGCTAAAAGCACTCTTTGTGATTCATACGGGAGTAGATGTCAAAAAAGTTGTTCTCGAAAACGATAAAGCGATTGTAGAAGTCCCAACTGATGCCTATCTCAATCAGATATTCCTAATCGGAAGGTACAGGGTTATAAAGGATGCTTTCAAACATCTGAATCTCAAGGAAATAGATATAGTAGAGAGATTCGAAAAAGGAGAGGTTGCTAAAGCCGTTGAAGAGGCGAAAAAAGAGGTGGCCGAGCAAAGTTCTTCTCCAGCAGAGAATACTCAAGCAAAAAGTTAAAACATTACACTGTGCAAAACTTCCACGATGTCCATAACCTTTATCTCAGTTTTTTTGACTTTTGAAGCATCTTCAAGCATAATCAAACAAAATGGGCACGAAGTTATCAGATATTCAGCACCGGTGAGAGAGGCTTCGCGGATTCTCTCCAATGATGGTTTCCAAGGGAAATTTCTCACTATCCCGCCGCTTCCACCGCCGCAGCACAGGGATAACTCCCCATTTCTCTGCATTTCGACGAATTCTATTCCTGGAATCGAATTTATCAGTTCTCTTGGCTCAGAGATTATCCTATTATGGCGCGAAAGATAACAAGGGTCGTGATACGTAACTCTAGCTTCAAAAACCTTCTTAAACTTCAGCTCCGCCTTTTTTATTTTATCGAGAAGTATTTCGGAGATATGATGTACATTTAAACCATAGTAATTTCTGAAGGCGTTGTAGCAGTGGGGAGAAATTGTTATAACCTTATCCACTCCAAGGCTCCGGAATTTCTCCATGTTCTTTTCTTTTAGATCCTCAAAAAGTCCGCTTTCCCCGATTGCTCGAACGTCGTTTCCACAGCAAAATTCCGTTTCCAAAACTGCAAAATCAACATTTGCAAGCTTAAGCAACTCTATCGCTTTGTTTGCAACTGATTGTATTCTCGGATCGTAGACAGAACAACCCAGAAAGAGTAAAAATTCAAATTCCCCTCTCTTCGCAACTTTAGCATCAAATTTGGGTTTCTTGAGCGGACCAAAGGGATTCGAAAACTTCTGGATATTTTCTAGCATTTTTTTAAGCTCCACTGGGATATAACCCTTCTCCAATTGCAAAGCTCTTGCTTCGTTTATCTTTTCAACAAGTTTTATCCCTCTTGGACATCTTTCTTGGCAGATCAAACAATTTGTGCAGTTCCAGAGTTCCTCGCTCCAGAAATTTTCTCCATTAAGAAAGCGCGCTAAAACTCTCCTCAAATTCATGTTGTATCTCATGCTGCATGACGATGAACAGACGCCGCACTGAATGCAGGTGGAGAGCATGCTAGATCTTTGAGAATACTCCCTTCTTTTTCATAAGTCTTCTGCTACCACAAAAAGGACAGTAAAGATTTGGAATATGCAGAGGCGCCGAATAACTTGTCGTTCTCTTCACCTCAAGATCGAATTCTGAACCGCATCTTGCACAGTAAATGTCCTCTATTCGAGTCATGAAAAAAGTTATGTATGGACAATAAATCTTTTTTCAATCTCTGCTGAAAGGAAAAATACTGCAAAAGAGAAGATTAACACCCACACAGGTATTGGAATTCCAAGAGTTAGCTTTGTATAGTATAGAAAAATGGCTATCGAGAATCCGGTTATCAGAGTAACAATCGCAGAAAATTCCTTCCCGAAATTCCAGTGAAATATTCCCAATATTAGGGGTAGCTGGCAGAGCAAGATCGTTGAGCTCATAACTGCAAGATCAACAATATAAGCTGGTCTCTGGATCGCGAATACCGCAATTGCGACAGTTGTGAGAACCACAAGTATCCTTCCGGCGAGAACGCTTCTGTTATTCAGCAGATCCCTAGTGAACATCGATGAAAGAGTCAGAACAATCGAGTCCGCGGTGGTTATAGCTGCTGCAAATATGCTAAGAGCCACAAGAACGCTAAGCCAAGGAGGTAAAAGTTCTAGGAATTTTAGCATTACCAGATCCCTATCGGATATCCTAGGAAAAACTCCGTACTCGGTTAGAAGCCTCAATTGTAGGCCGATAAAGGTAACAAAAACCGTGTAAAACAATCCATAGAATCCAAAAAGAATGACCATTCTTTTCAGGCTTTTGATATCCTTTGGTATAAAGATTCTCTGGACAACCTGTGGGTTTGTTAGAGCGAAAAAGAACCAAGGAAGAGTGTAGGCAATAAAGACGTCGTATCTCCAAAAGCTGTTCGGAACGTAGAGCAATTCGCCAAGCTTGGAAAAATCCCGATCTGGCAGCATTTGAAAAGCATAAAAAGTTGGAAAGATTGCCATAAACATCATAAAAACTCCAGAAATTGCATCAGTCCAAGCAACGCTCCTCATTCCACCTAGAAATGCCCACAGAGCTGTTATTATGGCTGAAAAAATGATTCCGCTCGCAAAATCTATTTCCCTACTGAGCAATAAGGAGATACCTACGAATTGAAGAGAAGTATAGGGTATCAATGCCAAAGCAACAACAACTGCTAAAACCTTCGCAACCCTAGGACCATATCTGACGGTAAACAGATCTCCCGGCGTAACCAAGCCTTTTTCTTTACTCATCTTCCATATTTTTGGGGCATAATAGGAAAGAAGCATTAAAGTTCCTACAAGATAAAAAAGCTCGAATCCCAGCGCTCCTACTCCAGAAAGATACGTCAAGCCCACCAATCCAATCATCATGAAGGCAGAATACGTTGTTGCGGCATAAGTTAAGGCAGAAATTATCCCTCCGACTCTTCTACCAGCTATAAAATATTCCTCATCGGTAGAGATCCTTTTTGTCGCGAGAAAGGCTATAGCTGTCCCAATTATCAGATAGAGTATCAGGGCGTAAATAAACATCTCACCACCTCCTCAAAGCTATAAAGATTAAGTATGCAGCAGAAACTAAAGTCCAGTAAATGTATGCTGTCAAATCCGAACTTTTCATTGCGACAAACGGTACACACATGGCTATTATAACAACCAAAGCCTCAAACAATCTCATCGAACGACTGTTCGATAACTAGAATTTAAAATTTTCGATTTCGATGCGAGACGCAAAAGAAGCTGTTATAAAAATGGGTGCCCAGAAAACCCAGAGCTTTAGCTCTGGGATGAATGGGCAAAGCTTAAATAGTTCTGTGTTGAAAAAGTCTTGGGGAAGTCCCTTGCAGAAAGAAGCCCAGATATGCGTTGTAGGCAAGGTGTTCAGGCCGAATAAATCAAAAGTCCTGGGCATGTTGCCCAAATAGATTAGGCAGAATCTACAAATGTCCAACCTGTGGGATGGAATACGATAGGGATCTAAATGCGTGCATAAACATAGCCCGCAGGTTAATGAGATCTGCGGGATGGGGGAACTGTGAGCCCCCCCGAACCGGCAGATGAGGTTGGTGGCGAAAAGCCCCAGCTAAACGCTGGAAGCTTCGCCCTTTAGGCGGGGTAGCTCACTTAATTGCTAATTGCTTTGACTTTAACTGAATGCCCTAGAAAAGCTAACAAAAAAGTCGCAATTTATAGCAAGAATTGAAAAGATGACCAAAACCATCTAAAAACAAAGCAAGCTATACCGAAAAACATAAGTTCAGCCAATTAGGAAAATTCTATATGAGAATAACTTGGCTAGGTCATGCTTGCTTTTTGCTTGAGGGGAGTAAAAGAATCCTAATAGACCCATTTCTTACCGGAAATCCTCTAGCTCCTGTAAAGCCGGGTGATGTTAAAACAGATCTGATCCTGGTCACACATGGCCATGGAGACCATTTAGGTGATACCGTTGAGATTGCAAAGAGAAATAATGCCATTGTTGTCTGCATTCATGAGCTATCAAGAATCCTTGCAAAGAGAGATGTGGAAGTTCTTGGCATGAACATAGGCGGCTCAGCGTACTCAATGGGGGTTAAGATAACGATGGTTCCGGCTCTCCATTCGGCAGACTTCGAAGATGAAAGCGGAGAAATAGTTAGCTCAGGCTCACCGGTGGGATTCGTAGTCGAAATGGACGGGGTAAAAGTATACCATACCGGAGACACAGGTCTTTTCTCTGACATGAAGCTCATAGGAGAGCTCTATGAACCCGATATAATGCTGGTACCAATTGGGGATCTATACACAATGGGAATAAAAGAAGCTGTAAAAGCTGTTGAATTCGTTAGACCAAAAGTTGCGATTCCAATGCACTACAATACGTTCCCGCCGATTGAGAAGAATCCGGAAGACTTCAAACAAGAGGCAGAGAAGTTCTGCAGAGTTGTCATCTTAAAGCCGGGAGAAAGCTATGAATATAGACCTTAATATTTCAGAATTTGAAGAATGGCTAAGGAGCCGAGGATATGATAGAATGATGGGAGAGCAGAATTTTAGGGCGTTTCTAAGCCTTGGATTTGCAACCCTTCTTTTTTCAAACAGCAATTTGCTCATCAGCTTCTTGTTACACATTTTGAAAGTTCAGGGAGAAAGAGAGAGGGTCAGATTTGAGATAGCAAAGAAAATAAAGGCAATTTCAGCGACAAAAGAAAAAATAACAATAGAAATCTAAAAAAATTAGAAGGGTTTCTGAATCGTTGCATCGGGAAATACTGCAACCCTCTTATCTCCAGCTTCTATTTCCTCCAAAACTTCATCCCAGCTCTTCACTTTTATAGCCCTTTCATCGAGAACTTCAAAACTGGGCTGCCTTTCGTGGAATTGAGAAAGAAAGATTATTTTACCGGCTCTCTTCAAAATCTCAGGAGGTGGAAGGTATAATGTACCGCCTCTTTTCTTTATCCCCCACCTACCGTGCAGAAAATGCGTTATCTGTCCCCACTTCGAGTTAGAGATTAAAACAAACGTTCCTCCTTCTTTAAGACACATTGCAGTCCAACATGCCAGCGTGGCTTCGTTGGCCTTAGAATAAGCATTTGCAACAACTACGTCAAAGTTAAAATCAACCGGAGTTGCGTAGTGCTCCTTAGCAACCTCAACGCCTTTTCTGTGTGCCTCAATAAAATGTCCAGCAAAAACATGGGTTGAATCTCTTCTAAGATTTACTAAAACATTCACTATAAAGTCCAAGTTCACCGCACTTGCAAACTCCTCGGCATCTTTTCTCTGAATGTTTTCTTCCACTCTGCCATATGCCATCTGACAACTCGGATGAACCTCTCTGAACTTCATCGCATACCCCCATCCAGCAAGGATTCCATGATTATAAATTATGCTCCTCATTCCAGCAACTCCGGGGAGGATTATCTTAGCTCCGCCGCCATACCCATACTGCGGATGGGGTAGTATACAACCAATCGCTATTTTCAACGGATAACTCATAACCTCTGCATTTACTTCTATTGGCGTACCATAGCTAGTCTCTCCCAGATACTGAAGATTTTCGTAGGGATTATGATTAAAAACGGGATAGCTTTCAACTATTTCCTCTCCAAGTTTTTTTACAAAGTCCTCGCGGCTGAAAGTTCCATGAGCACCATTTGCGCAAATAAAAGTTACATCATCAAGCCTTATCTCTTCAAGAATGGCTTCCGCTATTTCTCCAGCTTTTGTTGGCCTTGTTAAGTCGTCAAAGATTATAACTGCCGAGTCTTTTCCCTTTGCGAACTCATTTAGAGGTTCAGATTTCACCGGATTTCTTAAAGCCCTAATTATCTCGTCTTTGCCAATCTTTGGACTGTTCTCACCTTTCATCCTAAAAACTCTGACTTCCCAGCTCTCTGGGAACTCGAGCGGAATGCTTTCATCCCCATACCATGGATTACTCGGTACTTTAATCTCCATTATGGAATGCCAAGCTTTCTGAATAAATTTCTTGCTGCTACAACCAAGGGATCCCAGACTCGCGATACAGGAGGATAGTACGGAAAGTCTGTAAAGAAGAGATCCCTAACATTTGCACCCCTGTAAAGAAGGGCTGAGGCAGCATAAATTCTCATCGCAACACCTTTTCCGACTGCCTGAATCCCCAGCAGTTTTCCGCTTCTGTCGGCAACAGCTTTCAGATGCACCAAGCCGTTAATGAAATATCTTGCATTTGATTTTGTTGTTACAAAAGCTGAAATCACTTCGTATCCTTCCCTTATCGCCTCGTGTTCACTCAAACCGGCTTTTCCTATTTCAAGCTCGTAAAAGCTAGTTATCTGGCTTTTTAGAGATCCAGGATAATGAAGCTCGTAACCAGCCATGTTCACTCCGGCTACATAACCCATCTTATTTGCCGGAGCAGCGAGGGGAATCCAGTCGGACTTACCTGTTACAACGTTTATCGATTCTGCACAATCCCCAGCAGCATAAACGTTTTCCCGACTGGTTTCCATCCTGCTGTTGGTTTTTATTGCCCCACTTTTTCCGAGTTCGACGAAATTTCTTGCGATTTCAGTATTCGGATGCACCCCAACTGCCACTATCGCCATGTCGCACCTGTACTCAGCTTTGTTTGTGATCACTTTTTCTACTTTGTCTTTGCCTTCAAATGCGACAACTCTCTCTCCAAGCCTCAAATTTACGAACTTCTCCATTTCCGTCTTTAAAACCGCAGCGATTTCGGCATCGTATTCTGGAAGAGGTCTTTCAGCCATCTCCACCACGGTAACCTTTTTCCCAAGCCTAGTCATCGCTTCAGCCATTTCAACCCCAATATAGCCCGAACCTATTATCACTACATTCTCGGCCTTTAAAGCCCATTTTTTCACTTTTTCAGCATTTGTTATATCGTTTACACACAAAACTCCTTCAAGTTCCTCGTATTTTACATTCAACCTTTTTGCCCTTGATCCAGTTGCAAAAAGAAGCTTATCCCACTCATACTTTCTCTCCCTACCATTCTCTTCGGCTACCAGATAACCATCGCCGACTTCTATGACTCTTGCGTTAGTGTGAACATCAATTCCCCTTTCGCTTCTGAAATACGCAACATCGTACGTGCATAGTTCCTCAAAATATTCCACAATCCCGGAAACATAAAATGGGATTCCACACGGCGCATGACTTACGAAATTAGTTTTCTCGAAGACCATTACATTCCAATCTGGCCTCAAAGCCTTAACTCGAGAAGCGGCAGTCATTCCAGCAGCCCCACCGCCTATTATAGCAATGTTCACAAAGTTCAATTTTAAACCATTTATTTAAAATTTTCTGCAGGAATTTTAAATAATTATAAATTACTGTTAATCCAGAAAGAATAAAATGCATAAAACCGAAGATTAGCATGCTTATTGGAATATTCTCATTGCCGATAATAGTATCGAAGCAAAATTGGTTCAATTTGCGGCCATCGGATGAATTCAAAATATTTTTAGGCCATTCTTCTCTTTATTTCTTGTCCAAAATTGTGTGCAGCTTCAATCGGAACGGGTAATTTTTTCCCCATGCACATCTTCACTATTTCTAGCGCAGTTTTCGGGGAGATGTAACTGCCTGGTGAAATGTAGATTTCACTACCTTTCCACTTTAAAGAGAATCCGATAAGCTCATTAAAACTTCTCAATTCTCTAATCTCCCCCTCCCCCACTACGTCCCCAAAAAGCTTCCTTTTAGTAATACCGATAGTGGGTGTATCTGTTTTTATCGCTATATACGTAGCCAATCCGCATCTCCTCGGATGAGCTATTCCGCTTCCATCCACAATTATCACGGTTCTATCCTCAATCAGATTTCTCACCGCCTTAACCGCGGGTTCTCCTTCTCGGAACATCAGGAAGGTTGGAATGTAAGGGAAGGTAACTTCATCCACCGAGAAAGTCTTTTCAAGTTCTCTCAACAAAGGGAATTCAAATTTTACGGCGCAAGATATTACCTTATCCTTCAGAAAGGTTTGATCGACTCCAATTAGAAATTTAACTTCTTCTATCCTGTATCTGTCCCTAAGATCGACCCTCTCCGCAATTTTCAACTGTTCTTTTTTCAATTCCTCCAGATTCATCTGAAGCACTTCCAGAATCTCGAATGAACTCTCTTTACCTCTTCTATGTTTACTTTTAGCTTTTCGATCGCTGCTGGCTTCTTCCTCCATATTAGTTCAGCCAAATAAGTTTCAGGTTCCCTTATTGCCGATATATCAAAACCTGCCATTGCCGAGATTATTCCGAGATTCGTATATGGCAATGCGGCCTCAACGCTATATCCCCCTTCCAAAACGGCAACAACTCTACCCTCGCATATTTCTTCAGCCAAGTTGACGCACCACCTTACCATTTCCGCATAACCTCTTGCAGTTAGCGCTAAACCTGTAAGCTGGTCGGTAAAATGACAATCCTGGCCAGCAGAAATTGCTATGAACTCTGGTTCAAATTCTAGGGATATTGGTTCTATTATCTCATCTATTACCAATTTGTAACCCTCATCCCCAGTTCCCGGCGGTAAAGGAATGTTGACGGTAAAGCCAAGCCCTTCCCCCTCCCCACATTCATGGGGATAACCTGTGCCCGGGTAAAGAGGGACTTGATGCGTTGATATGAATAGGACCCTGTTGTCCCTGTAGAATATTTCCTGTGTCCCATCCCCATGATGAGCATCCCAGTCTAGGATCAGGATTCTCTTCAACCCCTTCTTCAGCAACCACTTCACCATTATGGCTATGTTGTTAAGATAGCAGAAGCCTGCACCTATGTAAGATTTTGCATGATGTCCAGGAGGACGAACCATAGCAAATGCGTTGTCAACTTCACCCTCAAGTACAGCCTTGCCTGCCCTTATGGCTCCGCCGGCTGCAAGCAAAGCTCTTTCAAAAACTCCGACAGGGATATTTGTATCAAGATCTATTAACCCTCCCTTTTTGCTTTCCTCTCTTAGAAATTCCACATATTCTCTTGTGTGAACCTCCAAGACGTCTTCTAAACTTGCTGCTTCTGGAATTATCAGCTTAATGTCTGGTGAATCCAGAATTCCTTCTTCTTTCAATTGATCTATAGTGTAAGCAAGCCTCTCCTTTCTTTCTGGATGGGTCGGGCTCTGTTCGTGCTCGAGATATTGTGGATGAAATATTATGCCAGTTACCACGATTTAAGTTTGTTAGGATATATTAAAGATTTCCTAAAGCAAAGCTATATATAAAGCTGAAAAAACTGCATTCATGAAAAAATCAATTGGAGTTCTTCTGTTAGGATTCCTAGTAGGCATCGCTGTGGGATTCGGTATCTCAACAGCAGTATTTTCGAATTTAGGACCAAAAGCTTCTAGCGATGAAAAAGAATTTTCAAAAAACTTGGAAAAAGCTTTACAGGAAATAAACAGGAGAATCCAGATAGATTATCCAGGAGTAAGTGCAAGAGTTAAAAATTATACCGCGGCAGGGGAGTTTTATATAGTTAACATTGAATTCTACGATAAAAATGGTACAATATCTGTAGACAAGTACTATATTTCAAAAGATGGAAAATTGATCGTTTCAGCAAATTACATGATTTCCCTGGAAAAAGTTCACGTGAGCGAAGATGACGATCCATGGATAGGCGCAAAAGATGCTAAAGTGGTGATTGTTGAATTTTCAGACTACGCATGCCCTTACTGCGCAAAATTTGCCCTTGAGGTTGAAAAAAAGATAGTAGAAAATTACAAAAACACCGTGAAGCTTGTGTTTAGGGATTTTCCCGTTCACGGCGAGAGTTCCTACAAAGCTGCTGAAGCTGCAAATTGTGCAAGAGAGCAGGGCAAGTTTTGGGAGTACCACTACCTGCTCTTCGAAAGGCAGAAAGAATGGTACAATAACGTATCAAAGTTCTTGGATTACGCTGAAGAACTTGGTTTGAACTCAGAAAAATTTAGGGAATGCTTGGACTCGGGAAAGTACAGACAAGAAGTCGAGAAAGATTTCATGGATGGAGTATCGTACGGCGTTCAGGGAACACCGACCTTTTTCATCAACGATGACATGGTTATCGGTTACAGAAGCTACGAGGAATTCACGAGATTGATAGAGGAAAGGCTCAAGTAAGGTTATGTTTCGAAGTGCAGAAGATGCAGCAATATCGGCAACAATAGCACTGGCGCTGGAAGTTTCAAGCGATCCAAAGGCTGGAAACGTCGATAGAGGGCACGATTTTGAAGAGTTGAAATTCGAAGACTTCCTAATCTCGGCAATAACAGCCTTTCCATACTTTTTTAGGGCTGCAAAAAAGAGGAAACTTTACATTCTCAACGCAATCAAGAAGGCCCGAAAATACGGTGTAAAAACAAACGTACACTTTGGGGCTTTTCTGCTTCTATTTCCCTTAACTGTAGTCTGGGATTCGTCCGATTCGAAAACGGCTGGAAAAAGAGCTACAGAATTTCTAAAAAGCACAGATTACTCTGATTCTCTGAAAATCCTAAAAGCATTCAATCTTTGTAAAGCAAGAGTTTTGGCTACAGGCGAGCTATCATTGCACGACAAAAAGACCGAGATTGAAATTATAAAGCGGAGGATGAACGTTTACGACTGGATGATGCTTGCACCAAAGGAAAACCTAATAGCATCAGAACTCACAAACTGCTACAAAATAAGCGTTGAGGGGGCAAGATTTTTACTCGAATCGGAGAGAGATGGGAGGGAATCGATAGTATTTCTTTACCACAGACTACTGGCAAGTTATCCGGATACCCTTATAATCGCAAAAAAGGGAATTGAGGTTGCAAGGGATGTGATGAAACTAGCAGAAAAAGCCTTGGAAAACGGCATCGAAGGCTTCAGAAAACTAGACAGCTTTTTAATAGGGAACGATATAAATCCCGGAACGATAGCAGATCTTACTGCAAGCTCGATTTTTTTAGCGCTTCTTGAGGGGTGGAAATTTGAGACTAAAGGATTTCGGATTGAGAAATGGAATAAATGAAGTCATAGTTATTACAAAAGGTGAAAAGCTAAATACGGCCCCAATAGGAATAATAGTAGAGAACGAGGATAGTATATTCGCCAAAGCTAGGCTCTATCCGTCGCACACTAGGGAAAACGTTGAAAAAGGGAGCTTTTTTGTTGCAAATATTTTGAATGATCCTGTTATATTTGCAATTTCCACCTTTGATGACCTTGAAGAAGATTACTTCGAGAGTCTGGAACCACCTATAATAAAGGGAACTCTCTCGGTCTGCGAGTTTGAAGCGAAGTTAATAGGTCCCTATGCGAGCCTAAAACTTTTGAAAGGGAAGGTTTTGAGAACTGAAATTAGAGCCGTGAACCGTGGATTCAATGCCGTAATTGAGGCATTGATTTCTGCAACGAGACTGAAAATCAATCCCGAACTCGAAAAAAGAATTAGGGAGTGTTACGAGATAATAGAGAAATGCGGGGGAGAAAGAGAGAAAGAGGCATTGAAGATAATAAAAGAAAGAACAGGGATTCACTGAGTCTTTTCCTTTTCCTTTGGGGGATATGGATGGATTTTGACCTTATACTCGCAGAGCTTTTGCACTGCCTGTATATCCGGCTCCTTTATTTCAGCTGTCCCCTTCTCCCTAATTTGATCAATTACCTTCTTTGCAATTTCACTTCTAACAATGACTGTTGAAAAACCGCTCTCGCTCCCAACGCTTCCAACGCTTACATCGCTTTCAACTGCCGCAAAATCCTGACAAACTTTACAACCAGAGGGGATTATTTCTTCAAACTCCTTAACTGGAAAGCTCACTCTCCCCCCATCAACAAATCTCACTATGAACTTTCCCTTCTTGATATCTGTCTTTGTCGCGAGCCTAAGATCCACTCCCTTCTTTGCCAAGAACTCCGAAAGCTGATGATGGTAGAAATTCTCAGTACAGAATAGGCCTATTGCGAGCTTTACCCTCTCGAACTTCTTGAAGCTCTTCTGCATTTTCCTAACTGCGGATATCATACAGGGCGTGCCGACAAAGGCCACGGCTTTTGATTCAATTACAGCATCTTTCAAAGCTGGAAGAACGTCTGCATAACTGTACTTCGTTCCTGTTACCTTCCTGTCGTACAACTGCACTGGAGATCGAATTGTAACCATTTTAGTCCTCCATTCTTCATCTCTAGAAACAAAAATCGCTTTCTCGATTAGACCCATTTCCAAAGCTGTTGCCGTTATTTCGGTTACCATTGCTCCATCCTGTCCCTTAAATCTCTTCGACTTTGCCGAGATTGCCTCTATGTAATTTCCAATTCCCTTCAAGGGCTTATACTCCCATCTTGGGCATACCTTTATGCAAGCGCCACAATCAACACATTCTTTTACCCAATTTGGGAAATCTATTGGCTGATCTCCAGAAACTATACCATCAACGGGGCAGATTGCAGCACAAGCGGCACAATGACAGCAAAGTTTTGCGTCAATTACTTCTGCCTTTAGATTTCCGAAGAACTTCTTCTTGTGCTTTTTATCTGGCACTAGAAATTGCCATTCCTGCATTTTACTCCACCTCCTTCAAGCTCAGAATTTTCATTGGGCACTGTCGAACGCAAAGCCCGCAACCAACGCATTTTTCCGTTATCTTCAAAACACATCCTTTTCCTACTATCTGCCCCTCCAAAGTTATTTCGCATCTCTCCATTACTATTGCCTCATGCGGACAAACTTCCATGCACTGTCTGCAACCGAGACAGCTTTCTGGTTCTAAACAAAAAGCCCTCCTAGGTTTCAGCTTTGGAAGAATTCTAACAACCTTTATGTCTTCCAATTCCATTTTTCTGATCAATCTCCAGCCCTTCTTTGTCACATCATACTCAACCGACTGCACGTCTTCTCTAATCGTTGCTGGCAACCTCATCATCTGGTTCGGCTTCACTTTCATATCCTCAAGACTCTTGAAAGCCATGTCATGCAGAGTGCTCGAGGCCAGCGCTCCCGTTGGACAGCTTTCAACACAGAAATGACAGAATATGCATTTTGTATAGTCAATACCGGGATAAAAGTTTTCAAAATAGCTCATCTGTATCGCATTTGCTGGACAGATTTGAGCGCATCGGAAACAGCTTATACATCTCGATTTGTCCAAAACTATAAACCCTCTAAGGTTTTCGGGATATTTTCTCCTTTCTCTCGGATATTCAATGGTGACTCTGTCCGGGATAACAGCCTGCTTGAATGCCTCCTGAATAACTCCAACATGCCTTTTTAACTCTTCTAAAGGTGATCTGGATATTTTCTCAACCTTCATACAATCCACCCCACGGCTATTCCTATTACTAAGGCAACAATCGAAAGGGCAATAAGCCAAGAAAAGCTGTATCTTACTGCCTGATCAATCCTGTACCTTGCATACATCGATCGCACGATTGCGAGTATCGAGATGACTATTATGGTCTTTATGAAAAGCCAGAGAGGGGCATTTAAATCGCCAAGAAGCTCGCAGTAAAATCCACTCCAACCCCCTAGGAAGAGGGTGACGAACAACAGCGCCATAACATAAAGCTTTTCATATGCTAGAACCATCACTAACCCAAAAAGCATACCGGAGTACTCTACAAATGGTCCAAAAGCTATTTCCTGGTCCGCCTCAGGGATTTCGAAGGGCAAACGGGAAGTTGCCATTAGCATCGCAATTATAAATACTAGGAAGGCAATCGGGTTCATTATCGCTCCCGGAACAATGGACTGCTTCTCAACAGCAACGTAGGGATCCCCACTACCGTAAAGGTATATCATCGAAATCACTGCTATGATGAATGGTATCTCGTAGGATACGTATATCAGCGCCTCTCTAACGCTACCAATAAAAGCGAACCTGTTGTTTGATGCCCACCCAATCGCTATTATTGTTATGGGTATTAAGGCCAGAAAAGCTACTACAAGCTGTACGGCATAAGGACTCTTTATTCCAACAACGTTGCCTGCCGGAATGAATGCTATCGGCAATAAAATCGGTATGAAAGCTAATATCGGAAGCTGAATAAAGTACGGACGATGCGCTTCCTTATGAACAATTGCTTCTTGGAAAAAGTATCTCAAACCATCGGCCAATGCCTGAATAGCTCCTCTTATAGGTCTCGCAACCTCAAGCGGTCCAACTCTCCACTGAACTCTAGCAGTAAGCTTTCTTTCGAACCAAACTATGTACAACAGGTACAGAAGGAGAACAGTTAAACCCGGTATTATAACCACAGCGAAAAACGGGCGCCAAAGTATTAAAGCTACGATGAAATTTATCAAAGGAATTTGCATCAGATAATCGATTATTGGCTGTATCAACGGAATTTGCACCATATTGGATTTAAATATTTCAAAAAGCGTTGAAATCATCACCTATCAGCCTCCGGAGGGAAATAGCCAAAGCTACCATATATGGCCTGCAAATCTGCCAGTCTTTCTCCCTTTAAAGCCTCCATAAAGCCCCTAAGATAAAGCCAACCTGGACTGACGATTCTCATTCTATACGGAACGTTGCTTTCTCCATCGCTGACTATGGTGAATAACAAAGTTCCCCTAGCGGCTTCTGTGAGTGTTGTATACTCTCCCGCTGGTAGTACTATGTCTGCAAACTTGTCAAAGAAATTCCCCCTAACTTCTCCTATCTGCTCGCTTATGTAGCTGCCATCAGGCATTGAGGTTATACACTGCCTTATTATGCTAAGGCTCTGCGAGACTTCATTCACTCGAACCATAAACCTAGCATATCCGTCACCTTCATCTGCCGTCACTATATCCCACGTCAATTCTTCATAAGCCTCATAGGGTTCTACAACCCTTGTGTCGTATTCAACACCGCTTGCCCTCAGGAAGGGGCCCACAACACCGAATTTTATCGCCTCCTCCTTACTAAGGACTCCAACGTCTCTAAGCCTCGCTATAACAGTAGGATTCTTTATGAATATCCTTTCAAACGATTTCAGCCTTTTCTCGATAGCAAATGTTGCATCATAAACCCATCTAAGAGTTTTCTCGTCAACGTCTCTCCTTACCCCTCCGGGAACGATGAATGACGAGGTAAACCTAGCACCCGTCATTCTTACCAAGGACTCACATATGAGTTCTCGGATACCGAAAGGATACATAAAACCGGTCGTGTGTCCTATGAAAACTGCCAGTATCGCTGCATCGTAAAGGTGCGTTCCGATTCTGCAAAGCTCTGCTAATATCGTTCTTATGAACTTCGCCCTTTCGGGAACCTCAATATCCATCGCCGCTTCTATTGCTCTAACATAACCCAAATTGAAGTTTGCGGAATCCATTATGGAGGGCCTTTCAACGAGGGGTATATTCTGTATGTATAGCCTGTTCTCAGCTATTTTTTCGACACATCTGTGCACATAACCGGGATCTGGAATTACTTCCTGTATTATGTCACCCTTTACTCTCACAATTAACCTCATGTGTCCGCTTCCAGGATGCTGGGGTCCGACTAGAACAAGAAATTCATCTTTCTTATACGTATCTTCAACGTATTCTCTCGGAATTGGAAGAAACAGACTTTCCAGCTCTTTCGGTGGCTCAACTGGGATATCAAGGTGAAATTCCTTCATCTCAATCACCCACGTAAACTTCTTCCTGCAATTTGAAGTCCTTTCTTAGCGGAGCTTCGGGCGCATCTGGAGCTAGTAAAAATCTCCCCTTCCAGGGATTTCCAACAAACTCAACACCGAAGAGGTCCTGCATTTCCCTTTCAAGGTAATCTGCACTTGGGAAGATGTCGGAAAGACTGCTGATCTTCGGTTCTCTTCTGGATATTTCTGAATGCAGATTTATGAGGACAGGCATCAATTCTTTGACGCTGTAGCTCGAAATCCAGTATTCTACTATGAATTTTCCTTCATTCGGGACATCAACAACGTTTACAGATTTAACATGATCGAAACCAAGATCCCTCAGCTTCATAGCAGAGCTTCTGAGCTTATCGGGGTCAACCTTCAGGGCTATTCTGTTCCTTGCCGTTATCACGGCCCTCCCCAAAACCTTGAGCTTTTCGCATAAATTCTTACCCAATTCCCACTCCACTTCTTTTTCTCTTGCTATTACTATGCAGGGAGCTAAAGAAACTTTTTTTACACCCCTTGGTAAAATTCTCGGTTTCTTTCCCTTTTCAGCTTTTACCTCAGAAAAGCTCACAGAGTTCTCGGCCACACCTTTGTCGAGCTTGATCTGGAGTTGTCTTATACCCCTCAAAAGAGCTTCAGGCGTCGGCGGACAGCCCGGAATGAAAAATTCGACGGGTACAACTTCAGAAGGTTTTACGAGATTGTAGCCATTCCAGAAAATACCGCCATTCAAACCACAAGCTCCCATAACGATTACAAATTTTGGATCGGGCATTTGTTCCCAGGTTATTCTCAAAACCCTTGCCATCTTTCTAGTTATGGCTCCTTCAACTATTATCAGATTTGTCTGCCTTGCGATGCCATAATTCAGGGCTCCAATCCTTTCTCCATCATATCCACAAGCAAAAGCATGAGCGAGTTCAGCTCCACAGCAGGCTGTGACAAGATGAACTGGCCAGAGACTCCATTTAGTTCCCCATTTCTTTATTGGCCCCAGAATTCCACCACGGACAAATTTTGTGAATTCTTCCATCTTTATCACCTCCTAAATCCAGCAATTTCTAGGGAGTAGTTGAACCCGACATAAAGTGCCGGAAGCAGAAGAACAAAAGCAATCAAAGTTAAAAGATAGCTCTCAAGCAAGGGCAGCGCTGAAATAAGAAGGAGGAGAACTACCACCGGTTCGAAGCACATGAATATTATGACAAAGCCAAGATATTGCATAGGTAAAGTCCACTTGGGAATCCCCACTGGAATATTCCCAGCTTCGAAGCGCTGAAGCTTAACTTCGGTTGGCCTGTATTTTGGCAGTATCTTTATCAAAATCAAGATGGCCAAATCCGTAATCAGCGCCACAGCAACTATCACCGCAATAACCAAAGCACTTTCGATCATCTAAATCCCCCCACAACGAGTTCTAGGAACCATGAAGGAGGAACAAGAGTTACAAGCATCGCAAGAGCGCAGAAAAAGGTGACCGTATTCGTTATTGAGAACTTCCAGCCAGTTCCAACCAATCTTACAAGTCTGAGATAATATGGGACGGATATCGCGGAATTCAAGACGAGAATGATGGCCAGCCATAGGAAATTAGAGAACACTAGAGCGTAGATTATGAACAACTTGCTCCAAAAGCCCATTAGAGGCGGAAGACCGATAAAGGAGAAGCTTAAGAGATAAGCGTTGAAGCTTGAAGAACCGTCTTTCACAGCATTGAAAAATCCTATTTTACCAAATGCATTTACGAACAGCTGTAAAAGGCCACCTGCGATTGCATAGTAAACGAATTCCTTGGGAGCCGTAATCGCTGCAAATGTTGCAAGTATATAACCCATGTTAGCTATAGTGGAATATGCAAGAATTCTGCTCGCCGATTTCGCTGTTAAGGCGCCAATGTTGCCTATGAACATGGAAATCGCTGAGATCACTGCAAGGATTAGCAGAATTTGAGTTGCAGCCAGAGTTGCAGTGGCCATCAAAACCTTGTATGCAACAATAAACGGAACGAATTTTGCGAGAGATGCAATTACTGAAACTGCTATGGGATTTGCAGATTCAAAAACATCTGGAACCCATTCATGTAGCGGCGCTATTCCGACCTCCAATGCGAGACCCATGAGTAAGGCGACGAAGCCAATCGCATATAAACTCAGATCTTGAGTTGAGTGCGCATGATAAAGAGTAACTGCCCCAATTATAAACAAAACAGTCGCCAGAACCATGAATGTGACGTATTTTATACCAATTTCAACGTTTAATCTGTCCTCACCTATCATTACCAGCAAATAGGTCGGAGTTGAGACAACGATGAACAGAAGAAGAAGCTCGGCCAGATTTGAAGTGATAAATGAATAAACTGTTGCAAGACTCATCAGCGCAATAATAGCGTAATCAACGCCTACAATCTGATTCCTCCTGATGGCGAGCAATGAGACGACGTTAAGGATGGCAATTGCTAGGATTAAAGATGCAAATGGAGAGTACGGTATTGCCATCAAAACAGCCAAAACGCTCATGACTGCCGAAATCTTCGGGTTCCAGTAGCTAACAACTGCAGCAAACGCTGCAATCAGAATGGCTATTAGAAAAATGATCATATCGTCACCCCCATCCCAGCAGAGATCAAGAATACTATCAGAACGACTGCAACCACTATCTTAACGTATCTTTCCATGCTTCCGCTCTGTATGCTTCTAACACCAAGCGAGTAAACTTCGAAAAACGACGGGATTGCTTGATGACAGGTGAAGTCTATCAATCTGTTGCCGTAATCTGCTATCTTTGCAAGGAACCAGCCGAACTTCGGGACTATATAGTCGTTTAGGAATGGCATGTAAAGTCTATCTCCAAGAGCTTTGCCTATCGGTGACTCCAATCTCGGCTTGTACAAAGCCAGTAGATAAGTAACAAGGACTACTATGCCAACCATCAGCGAGCTCGTGAGGAAGCCTTCTTCAACGAAATGCGCAAATTCATGCAATTTCGTAAAGCCCTCTTCTGTAAGGTAAATGTATAGGAGCAGGATTAGCATTGAGGCCATTGCGATATAGGCCAAGCTCATTAAACCGCCACCGTGTGGGTGGATGTGAACTTCCTTGCCCTTCCAGAAGTTAAGGCTGAGGAACTTCGCAAGAAAAGCTGAATATATAGCGGATGTTACAACAAGCAGAAATAGTGGCAGATAGCCGAAGTGGTGTTCAAGGCTGTGCATCACTCCGTCCATTGCAGATTTGACCCAATAAGCTGTTAGAGGTGGAATTCCGCTGAGGAAGAGGGTTGCCACGATGGTTGCGATGAAAGCGAGTTTGAGATGTTTCGCGACTTCTTTCCCACCAACACAGAAGCGGTCGTGGGTTTCGTGAATCAAATGACCCGCTACGAGAAACAGGGTCGCCTTAGCAAATGCATGTGTCACTAAGTACCAGAAACCGACGAGAATTGCTATCTTTCCTACCCATGCACATGCAGCGGTTGATGCAAACATCAAACCTAGACTTGACATAGTAGAAGCTGCCAGTAGCACTTTTCTCTCCAAGCAACCCAAGGCGACAGAAGCACCATAGAAAGCCGAAATTAAACCAAGGAACAGGACTATGATATAAATCGCCTCAATTCCTTCCGAGTGCAGATTCCATGGTTCTATATACCAGCTAAGGCGCATGAAGAGGTATGTACCTGCAGCGACCATTGTTGCTGAGTGAAGGAGCGCACTGACAGTCGTTGGACCGGTCATAGCTGTCATAAGCCATTCGCTAAAGGGAAGCTGTGCAGACTTCGTAAATGGTCCTAGCATGAAAAGAAAGAGGATAAGAAAGATCCCGAACGATCCCACTTCTTTTGCAAATTCTTCCCAGTGAATTTCACTTATGTTAAGCGTTCCCGTAAAGAAGTAAATCGCAGCGATTGCAAAGAACATGGGCATGTCTCCTACTCTTATCGTCGAAATTGCTCTCCAGCCGCCTGTGCTCGGAGACCAGAAGTAGTTTTGTCCAGCAACTTTTCTTCCTACTTCACCAACATAGCTCAGTTCGTCATCATCCCTGAACCAATGGCCAATTAATCCCCAAGAAGCCAAACCAAGGCCTTCCCAGCCTATGAGAAGCATTAGGAGATTATCGCTGTAAACAACCAGAAGCATCGAAGCTGTAAAGAGATTGAAGAAAAACCAGTACCAGCCCAAGCGATAGTCATGCTTCATGTATTCCAAGCCATAAACGCCTATCAGAAAAGCTATCAGTGCCGTCAGAGTGCCCATTATCTTGCTCAAATAATCGATGATGAATACGAAGTTTATGTTGAACTCCGGAAGCCAATCGATTTTGACTACCTTATCAGGACTAAAGAGAATCTGAAGAGCGCAGACGAGGGATATAAACAGTCCTACAACTGCCAATATCGGTAATTTCCTAGCCCATTCGGGCTTTGGATCGATAAGCCAAGCAAACGCAACTGGTAGGGAACAAAGAACCGGGGATAGAAGCATTGCAAGAAAAACTTCTATCATGGTATCACCCCTAAAACAGCTCTAAGCCCATCAAGAAGGGCTGGAGCAAGAGGTGGGAATATGAATGCAATGCTAAAGAATGCAATCACATAAAGTGGGACGTCAAGAAGTTTGCTGAATTTTGGTTTTTCGTATTTCAGGGGTGTGCCGTAGTAAATCGACTTCATAGTATAGAAGCTGTATAGACCAGAGATAACAAACACGAGGACAACTGCAGCTATTAGATAGACATTAAAGCCGTAAATCTGCGTAAGACCTACCAAAATGTAGAATTCCGCAAACATGCCTATCGTTATTATTCCACTCAGAGTCATGAAACCTATTAGCGCAGCGTTGGCTATAGTCGGTATGAACTCGTGCATCCCTCTCATCTTGTCAAGGCTTCTAAGTCCATGGAAAGTTGCAATTATAGCACCCGCAGTCATAAAGAGGATCGCCTTTCCAAAACCATGGCTCATGTACTGAACTACAAGACCTATTAATCCATAAGAGCCCAAGCATAGAGCTATGAGAACGTACCCCATCTGCGATACTGTCGAATAAGCCAGCAGTCTCTTGTAATCCCTCTGCTTGAAAACAGACAGACCTGCATATACGCTCGAGATTAAGGCATAAACTATTATCAGATCCCTATAAGTATCGATAAAAGAGCTATCAATTGTATAAACTCTTAGGAGCACGTATCCTGCGAGTCCAACAGTCAGCGGACTCAGCAATGCACTAACAGGTGTTGGAGCCTCTGCATGTGCCCAAGGCAGCCATATATGTGGCCCGAGACCCGGAAGCTTCACAACCATACCTAAAAAGATCAAAAGCCAAGGAATGAAGCCCACAGTTTTAATCGCATTAATTGCAAGCGTTTGATTTTCAAAAGCGATCATTAAGAATCCCAACAGTGCCAGAACCCCCGCAATATGGGTCCAAACAAAGTAAAGGATTCCTACCCACTGCCTGTTACCATAGCCGTAGAGGTATATCAGCATGAAAGAGGCCAAAAGAGAGATTTCGAGGAATATGTAAAGCAGGAGAAAATTTCCGCTGTATACAAGCCAGAGCATTGATACTGCATAGAGATTGTATAGGAACCAATACTTTCTGAATTCCCTCTCAGCGTTAGCATGCATTTCTTCAAATCTGTGCGACATGTAGGGTAGCGAATAAAGGGCGACCATCGCGGATATCAGGCAAATAGTAAACCCAAAAGCGTGACTTACCGGATCATAGAGCAGATAAAAGTCGCCGACAGGCTCCGGTAGTGTGAAAAGGATTTCTTCGCCCCTGTGCATAGTCAAAAGACCGTAAAGGCTGGAGAACATTGGCAAAATAAAGGCCAAAGCAGAAATCCATGTAGCAACCCTCCTTTCAAAAAGGGGCGATAAAATTGTTACAATTAGAGGTATAAGCAGAAAGGCTAGGAAAGTCAAACCGTATCACCTCCAACGGAGGCCTTTTCAATTTCCACACCCTTCCTGAGCCTGTCCGTGATAACTATTGCAGTTATAAGAACTAAAAGCTCTGCGCTGCTTGTGAATATTGTAATAACCAGAACAGCGAAAGCCATCTGCGCCGAAATTGAGAACAAAGGTATTATTGCAAGAAAAACTGCTGAAAACATTAGTTCCAAGCTTATAAGGAGTCTGACCAGATCTCTCGCTGATATTGCCATTAGGTACGCTATTATCAGCAAACAAATGGCGATCGCGATTATCACAGGCCAACCCTCCTCAGAATCCGAATTGCCGAAAGCATAACAACGACCATCATAGAAATCAGGAAGACTACAGCCAAGAAATACTCGCCCACAAACTCCATGCCTGCAGACTCTATCTCAACAATTGGTTTTCCGATGTAGGCGTAACCCAATATTGCCAATACAAACAAAACGGGCAAAGTCCAGACTAAGCTAACTCTTCTCGAAGTTTTCGCCCTATAAGTTGCAGCAACCGCAATGGTAACTATTCCAACAGCACCCACGAAAACCAGCGTTATAAGAACGACAGCTGGCTGGAGATTGAAGGATGCATATATTCCGGCAACGAAAAGCATTGCAACTGACATGTAAAGGGCTGAATAGAAGTTGTCTCTCGTCAGCCATGAACCAGCTGCACATACAATAGCTAAGATGCCAAGCGATGAAATTAGCAAACTCTGAAGATCCATAAAAATCGCAATGAGCATCCTTGATAAGCTTTTCTAAAGTTAACTATAGGAGAAAGAGAAAGGTTTTTAATTTCTAATTCAGAAGATGTTATAATGAAAAGTGTAATGATTGTGGATGATGAGACCGCAATGCGAGAGGTCCTGAAAATAATGCTAAGAGGTTACAAGGTCATTGAAGCTTCTAATGGTAGAGAGGCAATAGAATTGTACAAAAAAGAAATGCCGGATATCGTTTTAATGGATATTATAATGCCGATAATGGGTGGAATTGAGACAATAAAAGAGATAAAGAAGATAAATCCAAAGGCAAAAATAGTTGCAATCACTGCATACGCGAGCTCCAAAGGTGAAAAAGCTATTGAAGCGGGTGTTGATTATATTTTGAGGAAACCTTTCTCGAGAAAAGAAGTAATAAAAGTCATCGAGGAGATGACAAAAACCTGACAATTGACGTTCTCCAGCCAATCTTCATAGCATTTTTCGTGGGGACGTTCTGTTCAAGACCTGAATGCCTTTCCGATAACAGATCTGACTTTTTCCCGCAAGAAATTCCGCCGAATCGTTTTGGAAATTCTATTTCAGACTTTCCATTTATTAATTTTTTCCATTCCCGCTATGAAGGGAGTTTTCGGTTATAATTTTGCTTCCGAAAAAGTTAATAAGGGTAAGATAACTAAATTAAAATTGACTCATTGAAATATAGGAAGATTTCAATATAATGCACTTGGAATTGATTCTTGGAAAGGGGTAAAGGTGGGATGAAACTCCCGGAAGAGCCTGATTGGGATAACCGCAAAAAAACTGGGCCAGGATCCGGAGAACACAAACCCGAAACATCGGGAAAGGTAGATAAGGAGTCGAACGTGAATTACGCCCTCCAGGGCGGGGTAGGCTATATGATGAAAGTTCCCGATACTACAAAGTATCTCATTCATGCTGAGATAGTAGCGGATGGAGTGATAGAGCGTCCGGACGTCGTGGGAGCAATATTTGGGCAGACAGAAGGACTTTTAGGTAGTGACTTGGATCTGAGAGAGCTTCAGAAAACTGGAAGAATAGGAAGGATCGAAGTAAAGGTTGAGAGTAGGGGCGGAAAAAGCTATGGGGAGATAAAGATACCCTCGAGCCTTGACAAGGTTGAAACAGCGATAATCGCTGCTGCACTGGAAACGATAGAGCGTGTAGGACCTTGCTCGGCAAGGATTGGGGTTAAAAAAATAGAGGATATAAGAGCTAGCAAGAGAAAAAAAATAGTGGAGAGATCCGTAGAGATACTGAAAGAACTATTTGAGGAACCCGAAATCGAATCTGAGAAAATTGCAGACATTGTGAAACAATCTCTTAGAGTTGACGAGGTAATAGAATACGGAGAAGAGAAACTACCCGCTGGGCCTGGAGTAGATGAAAGCGATGCGATAATAGTCGTTGAAGGAAGAGCCGATGTTATAAACTTGCTTAGACATGGAATAAAGAACGTAATAGCGGTTGAAGGCACAAACATTCCGAAAACAATAATAGAGCTGAGCAAGAAAAAGACTGTAACGGCTTTTGTCGATGGGGATAGAGGAGGAGAACTGATACTCAAAGAACTCCTCCAAGTAGCTGACATAGACTACGTTGCAAGAGCACCAGAAGGAAAAAGTGTCGAAGATTTAACATTAAAAGAAATTTTGAAGGCGCTAAGGAATAAAATACCCGTAGAGCAGCTCCATGTCCTCAAAAAGGAGAGCAAAGAGTCCCCAGAATCTCTAAAAACACATAAGGAAAGAGTTGAGGGTAAACTACTTGCCAGAATCCTTGATAAAAATTTGAACCTTCTGAAGGAGGTTCCAGTTAGAGATCTTGTAAAAACGCTGAAAAACGACAACACAAAGGGTTCAATTATAATCTTCGATGGAATAATAACACAGAGACTTGTAGATATAGCTGCCAAAAAGGATATAAGCTACATAATAGGCGTAAAATTGGGTAACGTTGTTAAGTTACCAACTTCAGTCAGAATACTGACCTTTGATCAGATTTAACCTTTATCCTAAGAATTTTTTCCGGAGTGAGTATAACATCAGCCCTAACATCATGTTCTCGCATTAGATAGCCGAGATCGCTAAAAACTTGTATTTCATGAGCAACAACAACAAATAGGGCGTTTTCTTTTAGAGCGTTTTCCTTCTTCAATATTTCATATTCCCTGTCCCCAAAACCGCTGCCTTTTCCAATACGGTTTCCTTTCAAATCTACTGCAACACAACCCTGTGCAAAAACTCCCACCTTTTGTCTTAAAATTCCAAAATCAGCCTTTTCAGCCATTTTTAGTTTCTCTATCGTTGGCTTAACCTTCTGCCTTAGAGTGACAAAGCCCTTAATTCCGGGCAAAGCCACCAGCAGAGTCTTTCCGTCTTCGAGGACTATCTCCCTAAGCCTTAGCAGAACAGAGTCCGGAGCCGAGAATACGCACTCCGACTCCCAGTACTCCTCAAGCTCCCTTATCCTCTCACAAGCTTTTTCCGCTCCTTTAAAATTCGGAATCCTTCCATATGGAGGTGGAAATCGACATATTGGCTCAATTTTCTTCCAAACGTATTCTCTAACTTCTTCCTTACTTCTGAACATCAACCAGGACCCTGATCAGATCCTTATCCTTAACAATTCCAGCAACTCTATTAAATGAATCCAACACAGGGATGCAGTCCAAGTCATCCTTTACCATCTTCTTTGCGCACTTTGAAATTCCAGTTTGCGGATAAACAAAATCTGCGGGTTTCATGAATTTCTTTACCGGTTCTTTTGGCAGTTTAACGACGCTAACCTCGAAATACCTGACAGCCAAATCTCTCATTCCATCCCAGCTCCACTTGTCATCTGTATCACTTGAAGAAGATTGAGTTGACTTCATCAAGAAATCTTCTATCAAAGCCTCGCTGAGCATTATCTTTTCATCCACTATCCCAACTAGTTCGTCATTTTCGTTTAAAACACCACATATCTCTGCATTGCTTAGCCTCATTATTTCTCCAACCACTTTTAAAGGTGTCTCTTCCCAAACGCAGACGATTTGGGGGTTAATATACTTCTTTACTGGGATATCCAGATTCATCTCCGCTATTTCCTTGATCAAGTCTCTCACCGTTATTATTCCGACAAGCTTTTCGCCATCCAACACGGGCAGTCTCCTGAAAGGTGTTGTGCTCAAAATTGTAGCAATTTTCTGAACCGAATCCTCGACGCTAACAGCTACAGGGTTGGGAGTCATTAAAAGCGCCAGCTGGTCTTCGTCTATTTTCCTCAAAAGATCCTTTCTAGTCACGATTCCAACGAGTTTTCCTCCCTTCAAAACTGGGACGGCGGAAATACCGTGTTCTTTAAAAAGCTGCAAAACTGCCTGCCTGTTACTCGGCAAAGTTGCATAAATGACTCTCGGGTTCATTATGTCTCTTGCTTTCATCGAAGCTACAGCTCAATCTCTGCTAATCAATCTTTTCATTTTGGGGAAAGGTATTAAAATATCGAGTTCAAAAAGGGTTGATGAACACATTCGGCTACGCTTTCAGAGTTACCACGTGGGGAGAAAGTCATGGAAATGCCATTGGTTGTATCATCGACGGCTGTCCAGCCGGTCTGAAAATAGATGAAGAGTTTATAAGAAAAGAAATGGAGAGAAGGAGGCCAGGAAAAGCATTTACTTCAAAAAGGATGGAAGAAGATAAAGTAGAGATTCTTTCCGGTGTCCTCAATGGAATTACGCTGGGAACACCCATCTCGATGCTAATAAGAAATATAGATGTCGACTCAAAACCCTATGAAGAGATAAAGTCAATTCCACGTCCAGGACATGCTGATTTCACATATCTTGCAAAGTTCGGGATCCGAGACTGGCGCGGCGGCGGAAGAGCTTCTGCAAGAGAGACTGCTGCAAGAGTGGCTGCTGGGGCGGTTGCCAAACAAATTCTATCAAGATATGGTATAAAGATATATGGCTACGCAAAGGAGATTGCGGGCGTAAAGTTTAGGGTTGAAGATTACGAAAGGGCATTTGAAATTGCTGAATGCAGCGATATAAGATGCCCAGATCCAGAAATGGAGGAGATTGCAAAGAACAGGATAATAGAGGCAATGAAAGAAGGTGACAGTGTCGGAGGAGTTGTTGAAATAGTTGCAAAGAACGTTCCACCAGGACTAGGAGAACCAGTCTTCGGAAAAATAAGCGCATATTTTGCCTTTGCTCTCATGAGCATTCCTTCAGTTAAGGGTTTTGAAATTGGAAGGGGTTTCGAATCTGCAAGGCTAAGGGGTAGCGAAAACAATGACCAGATAGTTTTAAAGAACGGTAAAATAAGGTTTCTAACAAACAATGCAGGCGGAATTCTTGGTGGTATAACGAACGGAGAGGATATAGTGATGAGGATAGCTGTGAAACCGACACCCTCAATTGCAAAAGTTCAGAAGAGCGTGGATTTAGAAAAGATGGAAGAAGTAGATCTGATTGTCAAGGGTAGACACGATCCATGCATAGTTCCTCGAATCGTTCCTGTTGCTGAAGCGATGACAGCCCTTGTTATTGTGGACTGCATGATGCTCCAGCATCTTATTCCGAGGAGTTTCGTATGATAGAAAGGAAGATAGAAGTTGAAGAAAAGATAAAATGCATCCAAGAAGTAAATGGAGAAGTTAGAGAACTTATACTTGACTACAAAAGATGCAATGGTTGCGGAATCTGCGTATTTGCCTGTCCGGTGAATGCGATAGAGTTGGGACCCGTTCATGATATCGCAAAAGGTCTCGAAATGCCACCAGTGATAATAGACCACCTGAAATGCGCATACTGCGGAATTTGCTATTCTTTCTGTCCATTCGATGCATACGAATTCAAGATAGATGGCAAAAAAGTTGAAAAGATCACCCTTCCACTCTCGCCAGTAAGATTTACCTATAAATTCGAGCACTGCAGAAAATGTACGCTCTGCTATAAGGTTTGTCCAACTAATGCAATAAAAAGAACTGTCCTCATAAAAAGAAGTGAAATAAAGGAGAGAAATGAGGGGATCAAAGGTTCCGTAAAGATAGACAGAACCAAGTGCAATTTATGCGGAATATGCGCAGAATTCTGTGAAGTGTTCAGAATGGTAGAGAAAGAGATTCATCCCATGGATATTATGCCCTACAGTGACATATTGGTTGATGAAAGCAAATGCGACTTCTGCAAGTTGTGTGAGGAGATTTGTCCAGAGAAGGCAATTGAAGTTGAAAATGGCAGAAGAGTTCCGTTTGAGATGCCAAAAGATATAGCAGAGATTGCAATAGATCAAGAATTGTGCTCAAATTGTGGCTACTGTGAAGAAGTGTGTCCATACGACGCTGCAAAAACGGTAAAGCCCATCGAGGGGAGGCTAAGTCTCTTTGAAGCCAGAATGTACCGATGCGATCCGATCGGCTGCGGAGCATGTCTTAGAATATGCAGATATAACAGAGTCTGGTTCGTTTCAGAGGACAGAAAAAGGGTTTTCTTCAACGAAAGATTCTGCAATTACTGCGGAGCGTGCGAGAATGCCTGTCCCTATGATCTGATTATTGTCGAAAGAAGGGATTACTTTACTAAAGAACTTGCCAGAGATGTTCCGTGGAGAAGCTCGTGGGAGAGAGCTTTAGAGAGAATAGTAAAGAAAGAGAGAGTAAAAATACCCCAGAAGATATCGTACGCCGAGGTCGAGCTTCCAAGAGTTGAGGAGGAGATCGTTACAACTGGAGAATTCAGAAAAATGAATTTGGAAAAAATTGAAGATCTTTTGAAAAGAGTTAGATACCGCAAGGCGCTAGAATTTAAAGAGCTAGAAGTCTTCGAAAGGGGTGTGACCCGTGCACGTGGAGAGGATAAGGGGAAAAAAGAGTGAAAGGCTAAAAGGGAAAAAAATTGTCCTTGGAGTTACCGGAAGCATAGCAGCTGTTGAAACAGTCAAGCTCGCAAGAGAACTAATAAGAAGGGGGGCAGAAGTTTTCGCAGTAATGAGCAAATCTGCAAGGAAAATAATACATCCATATGCACTCGAATTTGCAACCGGAAATAAAGTAATAACCGAAATAACTGGTGAAGTAGAACATGTTAAGTTTCTCGGAAAAGATGGTATTGCAGATCTTTTCCTTATAGCTCCCTCGACCGCAAATACAATAGGAAAAATAGCCAACGGGATCGATGACACACCGGTAACAACCTTTGCAACCACGGCACTGGGAGCGAGAAAACCTGTGCTAATCGCCCCCGCAATGCATGAGGCAATGATTGACAACGATTTAGTAATCAGGAATATCGAAAAACTTAAGGGGATGGGAGTTGAGATAATAGAGCCAAAACTTGAGGAAGGAAAGGCCAAGTTCCCAGAAATAGAGAAGATTTGTCTTCATGTGGAAAGAGCGCTGTATCCAAAAGAATTTGCGGGTAAAAAGGTTCTAGTGACAGCCGGGCCAACATTTGAGCACCTAGATCCGATAAGGTTCATAAGCAACAAAAGCTCCGGACTGATGGGCAAGGAAATAGCGCTTGAGCTGTGGCGAAGAGGAGCAGAAGTCGTTTTCATAAGCTCTAAAAATCTCGGAATTAGCCTTCCAAACTTCAAGCAGATAGAAGTTCGCTCAGTATTGGATATGCTAAAAGCTGTTTTGAACGAAATTAAAGACTGCTCCCTCTTTGTTTCCGCTGCAGCAGCATCGGATTTCCTAGTAGAAATGGAGAAAAAGAAGATAAAAACTACCAAGGAAATAACAATTACACTCAGAGAGGCTCCAAAGGTGATCAAAGAAGTAAGAAAAATATACAGCGGGGATATAATAGGTTTTAAAGCTGAAACCGGTGTCAGCGACGAGGAACTTGAAAGAATTGCAAGAGAAAGACTAGAAGCTGATGCGCTTTCAATGGTTGTTGCAAATGATGTCTTAGAAAGGGGAATGGGTACTGAAGATACTAGAGTCGTAGTTGTTACTGAGAAGAGATCTGAATGGTTCGAAGGAATGAAGAGTGAGGTTGCGAGGAAAATAGTTGAGAGATATCTTCAAGATTGCGTATGATCTTCTGTCCAGCAGCGATAAGCTGCATATTTATTCCAGAAGTAAAATCCGATCCGATGAATTCCGGAAGCCTAGGTGTAGCTTTCACGATAGAGAAAGGTGTTTTTGCAAAACTTTCAGATGGAATTAAGTTCAACGGGAGAGAGATAACTTTTCCAACTGTTGAATTTGTGCTAAAAAAACTTGGAGTCCCGGGTGTTGAGCTAGAGAGCGAGTTGCCCCTTGGTTGTGGCTTTGGACTGAGCGGCGCCTGCGCAGTTGCTGCGGGTTTCCTTTCAGAGAATCCTGCATTCGAGATTTTTGATATAGCACATGAAGCAGAAGTCGTGAATTTAACAGGACTCGGAACGGTAACAACTCAGGCTTTTTGTGGACTTGTGATCAGAAAAAATGCTTCCTGTCCTTCCAAGGCGATAGTGGAAAGATACGTGTGGAATTACGAATTTGATTTTATAACGATGGGACCAATTTCAACAAGGGAAGTTCTTTCCACGCAAAGAGAGAGAATAGCAAAAATCGGTAGAAAATGGCTCAAAGAGTTTATGAAAGAGGTAACCTTAGAAAACCTCTTCAGAACTTCAAACGGCTTTGCAAAGGAGACGGGTTTGATAGAGCCCGTGTTGGATGTAATTGAAGCCGTGGAAAGTATTGGTGGTTTTGCAAGCATGGCAATGCTGGGAAAGACAGTATTTGCCTACAAAGGCTTTGAAGCTTTGAAAGAATTTGGAGAGCCATTTAAGGCAAAAATAGATTGCTGCGGGGTGAGGAGGGTTGATAGTTTCCGCAATTCAGTGCAGAATAGGCGATTGGAAAAGTGCGAAGAAAGTATCGATTGATGCAATAGAAAAGGAGGCTGAAGTTCTTCTCTATCCAGAATATTTCTCCTATTCCGAATTCTCGCTAGAGATTGGAGACAAAACTTTGCATTTTCTGAAAGAGACCAGTAAAGAGTTTGGAGTAGTTACATGTGGCAACATTGTAGTTAAAGAGGGCGGATTAATCTACAACAGGGCCCTTGTATTTGATTCAGGCGATTTGATTGCCCACCAGGATAAAATTCATCCAACAAGGACTGAAAGATCCTATGGAGTGACGCCCGGAAAAAGTTTAAGAGTTTTCAGCATTAGGGGCGCCAATTTTTGCATCTTAATTTGCGCAGATATCCTATATCCCGAGCTTTGCAGAGTTGCAGCTTTGAAGAAAGCTGAAATCGCTCTGAATCCTGTAGTCTCCTTCAAGAACTCAGAACTGCCAGGCAGAGATATCAGACACTGCTTATACTTTGCGAGATCCTTCGACAATTGCTACGCAATAGTGAAAGCAGGAGGATTTGGAAGAACTTTCACGGGAAGCGAGGTGGTTGGAAGAAGTCTTATTGCAACATTTGAGGGGATAATCGCCAAAAGCAAGTTCGAAGAAGTTGAAGAAGCCGTTGTTGCAGGGCTGGATTTGCAGAGCATAAGAAACTACAGGGAGATCAACTACTCTCTAAAAGACCGGAATGTCGAAGCATATTTGGAGCTTTTTGAGAAAAATTTTTAGTCTTAAATTCGATTCCTTCGCATGAAAATAGTATTTCATCCAGAATTTTATAAAGTATACACATCTGACCCGGCAGCCGAAGCCGGAAGAATGGAGGCCATAGTCAATGAGCTCAGGGATTACGAATTTGTAAGGCCAGAAAGAGCAAGAGAAGAAGATGTGTTACTTGTTCATACAAAAAGACACTATGAATACGTGAAAAGTGAGGAGGAAGTATTCGAAGTCGCAATGCTTGCAGTAGGTGGAGCAATTCTGGCATCACAAATAGCATTCAAAGAGCCGGCTTTTGCGCTGATCCGACCTCCAGGGCATCACGCAAGTCCAGACAGTGCATGGGGTTTTTGTTATTTCAACAATGTTGCTATCGCCGTTAGGAAGCTTTTGGCTGAAAGAAAAATTGAAAAGGCTGTAATCGTAGATTTTGACCTACATTACGGCGATGGCACTGCAAATGTCTTCAGAGGGGATACAAAGGTCAAATACCACCACATGACTGATGCAAACGTTGAAGGTGTGGTAGATTTTCTTGAAAAAAGCGAATACGATATAATAGCCGTATCTGCTGGCTTCGATAAACACAAAGAGGACTGGGGAGGGATTCTGGAAACGGAGGATTACAAAGAACTTGGGAGAATTATAAAGGAGTTCTCCGAGAAAGGAGGAGGAAGGAGATTTGCAGTCCTTGAGGGAGGATACAACCACAGAGTTCTCGGAAAAAACGTTAGAGCATTTTTAAAAGGATTTGAGTGATTACTTATCGAATTTCAACTTCCTAAGCTCCCTTAAAAGACTCTCTACTGACATTTTTTCAATTTTTTCTGCAAGTCTAAAAGCATCTTCGAAATTTATTGTCTCTTTTCTCACAAATCCGAGGTTCTTAAGAAGAGATAGAGCCTGAAATCTCGCTTCTTCAATGTCTCCGGAAACTTTGATAATTAGAGGTACTGGCTCTTTCTCGCAAAAACGGATGTATTATTTGAGCTGACCTCCTCCCCGCCCTGAAGGGCGAGGCTTTCAGTTGTAAAGCAAATTCCATTAAAACATTTGCATCAAAAAATTTCTTGAGTTTTGCCAGACTTTCGACCATCTCTTTTGAGTTTCCTTTAAAAAATCCGTCAAAGTATGCATATTCCATCATAATTCTCCCAGTTTTTTCAGAGAACCCATTATTCTGTCGCCATCCACAAAAGCGATTAAAATTTCCCCTTTCCTTTTCCTAAACACCAAACTCTCTCCATTAATGATCGCGTACCCCTTAAACTCCTCCTCATTTATTATGCTTTCTATGAAGGAGCGAAGCTCATCTGCCAACTCTTCATCAATCCCCAATATGGATGAATCCTTCCCGAAGACGATAACCTTCTCACTATCCAAAGAGCGTGCTATTTTCTCGGCTTTCACGTCCTTACTGGCATCGGATCATATATTAATTTTTTCTTTAAGTTGGGAATTTCCAAAACTGTTTTTCACAACATACTCAGCAGAAAAACCAAAAGTTCCGGCTAAATTAAAGACTTCAGCAGATTGGAACCTACAACTCTTCCAGCGTTTTCGTGGAGGAATTTCTATTTTTGAATTGTTGATTGATTTTGAAGTTAATTGCTGACTGCTATCTTTAAAAGACGGAGCTATGCTTTAAATTATGGAAAAATTTGGAAAGTTGCTTGAACACTGGATAGAGCACAACGAGGAACACATCGAAAGCTACAAGAAATGGATAAAAAACTTAACTCCGGAGCTGGCTGAATTACTGGAAAAAGCTGTTAGGAAATTCGAGGAAGGAAACAGTATTCTCAAAGAAATAATGAAAAAGCTGGATCAGCAGTGAGCTACTCTGCCTTTCAGACTTAAAACCTCATTTCAGATTGAAGCTCTGAAGATCTCCAACAATTTCAGCATCGAATTCCAGAAATCTAAGTATCTCGTCTTTAACGGCATGCGTCATAGGATAGAGATGAGTTAGAAAAATCCTCTCAGCCTTGACAAAGCCTAGAAATTCCTTCAGATTTTCAGGTGTGGTGTGGTAATCTGCCCTGTAATTAAATGGCAGGGATAGTTCGTGCACAATGTAGGAGCAATCCAATGCTAAAAAATCTCTAAAAGCCTTAGTGTCCCCACTTATTGCGATGAAATCATCCACCAGATATCCCTGACTCTCGATTGAATGGATCGTTTTTACTGCCCTAATCTTCAAATTGCCAATTTTGAAATCCTGTTCTTCAGAAATCTTGAACTTAAGCTTGTTCCTAAGATATGGATAAACATTCAGGAATGATTCAAGAAAGAATTTAGTTCCAGAAGGACCGTAAATCTCTATTTCTCCAGCTTCCAGAAGCCATCTCGCTTTCAGAATGTTCATAAGATCTCCGTTGTGGTCTAGATGGTGATGGGTTATCAGAATTGCGTCAATTTCTTCAGGTGAAATTCCTGCCTGCTCCAGTCTCAAAAAACTGCCTATTCCTACATCCACTAGAATCTTCACGTCTTCTTCGATCAAAATAGAGCTCTGGGCCCTGTTCTCATACGGAACGGAGACTCCTGTGCCAAGGAAAGTTATTTTCACTCTCTCACCCCCAAGAAATCACCCAATTCATTAACAATTTCCGTTCTCAATACTTCTTCTCCTTTCAAAATTCTGAAGCCTTCAGCAAGTTTTAGACCAACATCTTTCCCGAGAGACTGATAATTCTCCTTTATGTAGTCAAAAACAGCTTCCTCAGGCTTTGTGTGCCTGCGAATTTCAAAAGCCCACCATCTTCCGTTTTCCAAAAATGGTTTGAATTCCCTCTCCTTTGCCAAAAATCTCTCCACATTTTCCTCATCCTCAAATGGGGGCCCCATTTTTCTTGCAATTCTCGAAAGCTCCTTCACAGCACATTCAAAGACCAGATAGCATTTCTCCTTAGCAAAAAAGCAAAACCTGATTGGGAGGAAACTTTCCTTTTCTAAAACCTCCAAGAGTTTTTTGCTGGCCTTCTCAAGCTGGGGATAGAGATTGTCCTCTACTATTCTCGGTCTTTCGAATTCCACAACAAAGATTTCCGTTTCTCTTTTTTTCAGAGCTTCAGACAATTTCTGAACGCTAATTTCTCTCCTTTTTTGTACAAAAAATTCCAAACTTGGTTTTCTAAGAAATTCCCTCGAAAGTTGAACAAATTTTGCAAGATTGTCAATGCTAAGATTTGCCGCAACGTTTCTCCTTTCGTCTACAGGATCTACTACAAAAAAGCAATCTCCAGTTCTAATCCTACCATTTTTCACATCTATAACCGTTTTTCTTGTCCAATTTTTTGCATTTCTCAGACATTCGATAAAAGAGCCATAAAAGATTATAAGAAGCTCGCAGAGATAGCCAGAAAAACCTCTCACTTTATACTCTGCTCCATATATATTATTGGCTTTTAAAAATTTTTTGAGGAGTCTTACATCATTTTCTTTCCCTTTTACCCTTTCCTTAAGCCATTCATGGTGAAATGGGGTCCTATCAACCGCTGATATTATCTTTTCAGCACTCTCAACCTTATAGCAGGGAACGAGATCAACTTCAACTCCAAAAACTTTCCCGTGAGCATAGGGATGCTCAGCATACCTTAGCTCCATTTCATCAAGAACCTTTGCGCCTATCCCTATTATCCTATCCTCAAGTTCTTTTTTCGAAAGTTCCTTTGGGAAAAGAATGAAGACATCAATTTCCAGGTTTCCTTTCAACCAAGTGTTTCGAGCATAGCTCCCGACAAAAACAAATTCTAGACCAAGCGTTTCTAAACGTTCTCTCAGAATTCTCTCGGCTCTCCTTGCAGTTTCAACCTCGAATTCATCAGGAGTCGAGAGTCTGATCGCTTCCTCAAGAACTTGCTTCAAAGATTCTGACATCCTTATAAACTGGACCAGTAGGTTTTAAAATGCTCTGCTTGAGCTTGAAATTCCTGACAAGCATTTCACCGAAATCATTCTCCCCGAATTCCTTTATCACGCCCTCTATTTCCCTGTTCTTCCTTTTAACTCTCGCAACGGTGAGATGTGCAACAAATTCCTTGTCTCTTCTAAATCCAAGTCGCTTCAGTTCAGAATAAACCTTCTCAGCTAGTTCCCGGATATCATCCTCCTTTTCAATTCCTATCCAGACTACCCTTGCATCTCCCCTTTCCGGAAACTTTCCGACTCCCTTCAGGGAAATTCTGAATGGGCTAAACCTAACCTTTGAAAGAGCAGAACCGATTTCATCCAACCTAGACTCATCCACTTCACCCAAAAACATCAGAGTGACGTGTAAGTTTTCTCTCTCAACCGGTTTCACACCCTGAAGTTTCGAAAGCTTCAGAAGCAGGGGTTCGATGTTCTTCTTCACCTCTTCATCTATGTCGACTGCAACGAACAATCTCATCCAAGATAGGATTTCAAAAGGTTGAAAAAATTTATCCAAGTGCCAAACCTGTCTTCCTCCCTGCCATTCAGGGCGGGCTTTCAGTTGTCAGATCCATCTACCGTTCTGGTCTAGCGTTAACTTTCATCCCTTCCCTCCTCTTTTCATGGGAGGGCCTTCGGGGTGAACGGAAGCTCCTGCATCCATCTGGTATTCTTCACAGCTCGCATTCGGAGCATTTCATTTGCCTACCCATTCGGGCTTATAACCCCTTGTTCTTAGCATATTCGACAAGTCTTTGTTTCTGCCTTTCCAGATCTTCTCTCTGATCTGCTGAGCTTACCCTGGCATAAATCGCAACCCTACCTTTTGGTGCTTCGCCGAGAAGCCTCTTAATCTCGCTGTATTTACCGCCGGGCGTTTTAATGTACTTGATCTTCCCCGAGTAAGCCCACTCCTTCACAGCAACGTAAGATACACCGAATATCTTCGCAACTTCACCGGTCGTGTAGAGCTTCTCTGGCATTCCATTTAAGGAAATTATGCTAGTAATAAACTAGAATGAGGCAGTTTCTATACCCCGCCCTGAAATACGAGGCTTTCAGTTGTGAGATATATTGCTGAGATGAAAACTGCTAAACCGAGTGGTTTTCTTAATTTTGAAAAATTTAGATTTACTTTCCTACCAACAAGTAGCAACAGAAAAATTGCAGCCGCTATACCGGCTGTATAAAAGACCGAAATTGAAAAAGGTCTTTCCGATAGCACGGCTTCAGAAATTGCAATTCCTAAGAAAGGCATTATGCAGGGAAGCCAGAAGAACGGGATTACGAAACCATAGAAAAATGATGGTAATTTCAGCTTTGTTAAAAGGCCAAAACTTGCAAGATGTCTGCTAAAAAACAATTCTATTCTTTCTTCAAGCAAGTAAAATGCCAAGAAGAAGAGCAAAACATAGCCAACGATCTTAAATGGAACAAGAAAGACTGAGATGAAACTGAGGAGGAATAAGGAGATAATCATGCCAAGAAAGATAGCCAATGAGTCCAAAAATCTCATTCGAGAAGCCCCGAACACGATTGGGATCAGCGGTAAAACACATGGAGAAAAAATCGAAAAGAAGCCCAAGAAAAATGCTAGGGCTTCTTCAAGCATATTTACCTTCTATATACCTCCCCAAGATCCAATTCCAGTCTTTCACTTATCAGATCGAGTACTTCACCAAGAACTGAAAGCAACCTGTTATAAGATTCTATAAACATTACTACGCTTTCTCTCGCATTCAACTTCGCCTGCAAGTCTGTTAACTCGCTTAAAAGTTCGTTATCGAAAATACCAGACATCTGCTTGGTCACAAAATCCTGTTGCTTTTTCTGAAATTCCATTATCATTGCCTGCGCCTCGTTATCTGCCTTGAGTCTTTTTTCCATTTCCAAGAATTCCTTATATTCTTCGAGGCACTTCAAGGCTTCCGCAAACTCCAAAGCTTTCTCCTTAACCGTTTCACTTATCATTCAAACCACCATCCAACTTATTCGATTTCTCAAAAGGATATATAAACCTTTTCCATCAAAAGAGTCTTCAAAAACAGCAGAAAAACTGCAAAAACAACAGCCATTGCGCTTATAATCTCGAAAATCTTTATACTTCTCCTAACATCCAAATCCTCCGGCGATCTACCTGGCAAAGAATAAAATCCTGGTTTTTCCAACTTTACACCAAGAACATAGGACATGGCTGCTATAGTTGTTCCGTTCAGCTTTACCTTGTTTTTTAAGCCATATTTCAAGCTTCCGCGCTTCAGAAATTCAAAGAAAAACAGAGAAATTCTGGCTGGGATATAGTTTGCAATATCGTCGAGCCTCGCTGAAAATTTTCCGAAGAATTCGTATTTTCCGCGATAACCAATCATTGCATCCAACGTATTTATCGCGCGATAGACAACTGCACCCAAAATTCCAAAGATGGAAAAGTAAAATAGCGGAGCAAAAACGCCATCGACAAAGTTCTCGGCGATAGATTCTATAACAGCAGAGCGTAATTGGTATTTGTTCAGCTTTTTTGTGTCCCTACTCACAATTTTCTGCACTTCTTCCGGATCCATATTCGTTTTAAGGCAATTGCTTGCATGCCGAACCATGCTTTTTATCGAAAAGGATGAAAAAAGTAGATAAACCTGCCAGACGTAGTTTAAGGGTTCGGGAAAAGGAAGATAAACAAGAAAGATTGCAAAAGAAATCACACCAATCGCCGAAAAAGTGCCGTAGACAAACTGAATTACCGGACTATATCTTTCTATCTTTTCAAAAAATTTTTCAAATACCGAAACCAGCTTCCCAAACCAAACTACTGGATGAAGGGCTGCCGGAGGCTCAGAAAAGATCAAATCAAGTAATAAAGCCAAAATTAAAAGATATATTTCCTTCGGAAGCATTCAGGTTTTAATTCTGTTGGGATTAAATCCCTTCTTTATCAGAAGTTCCTTGACTTTGTTTACATGGTTTCCCTGCAGCTCGATAACACCGTTTTTTATAGTTCCCCCACAGGCGAGCTTTGACTTCAAAAACTTTGCAAGCTCCTCCAGATTTATCTCACTGCCATCTAGCCCCTCTATTATGGTTACTTCCTTTCCATACCTCCTCTTTCCAACCTTTATCGAAATGACTTGCTGTTCTTTTGCTACTTCTTCGCAGACGCAGAGATCTCTAGGCAGCCCACATTTAGAGCAGATTTCCGACATCTCACCCTCCTTTTTTAAGATGTGGCTCGATTGAATTTTAAAATTTTCGGTGTAAGCTGAAGATAATCCATTAGTATCTCCATATTTAGCATTAGAGAAGCTATTAGAAAAATCTATATTTTTAAAATCCAATGCATTACGGTGGTTCGATGATCGACTGCGACATAGCGATCGTTGGTGCAGGCCTTGCAGGCATGAGAGCAGCGGTTGCAATAGCTGAAAAAAACAGCAAGGTTTCAGTGGCTATAATCGCAAAAACATACCCAATAAGATGCCACAGCGTTTGTGCTGAGGGCGGAAGCGCTGCCGTTCTTAGAAAGGAGGATAGCTTCGATCTGCATGCCTGGGACACTGTAAAAGGGAGCGATTTTCTTGCAGATCAAGATGCTGTTGAGTTCTTTGTCAGAGAATGCCCGAAAGAAATTCTTAGACTTGAAAACTGGGGATGTCCCTGGAGCAGAAACCCCGACGGAACCATAGCCCAGAGAGCTTTTGGTGGACACAGTGTAAACAGGACAGTATTCGCAGCAGACAGAACCGGGTTCCATGAAGTTCATACCCTCTACGAGAGACTGCTGAAATACGATAACGTGGAATTCTTCAGCGAATATTTCCTGACAAACCTTGCAATTGAGGATAACAGAATTCAAGGGCTCTCTGCAATAGAGCTAAAAACTGGAAATTTGGTATTTTTCAAAGCTAAGGCCGTAATATTGGCAACTGGCGGAGCCGGAAGACTCTATGGATTCACGACCTACAGTCATCAGGTAACTGGAGACGGAATGGCCATAGCTTACAGATGCGGAGTACCCCTAAAGGATATGGAGTTCATGCAATTCCATCCCACAGGACTGGTTCCCTCTGGAATTCTGATGACAGAAGCATGCAGGGGAGAAGGTGGATACCTGAGAAACAAGTTTGGGGAGAGGTTCATGCAGAAATTTGCCCCGGAGAAAATGGAGCTGGCACCAAGAGATGTCGTTGCCAGGGCGATGTGGAAGGAGATAATAGAGGGAAGAGCTTTTGAGGGGGAACACGGACCGTATCTTGCTTTGGACCTAACACATCTTGGTGAAGAAAAAATCGAACAGAGGCTACCGATGATAAGAGAGGCAGCAATCAAGTTTCTAGACATAGACCCGGTTGAGGAGCCTTTGCCCGTTAAGCCAGTTCAACACTACACAATGGGGGGCATACATACAAATATGTTCACGGAAACACCGGTAAAGGGGCTTTTCGCTGCCGGCGAGTGTGCCTGCGTCAGCATTCATGGAGCAAACAGATTGGGTAGCAACTCAACTGTTGAGTGCCTTGTATTCGGAAGAGTTGCTGGAGAAATGGCACTGAAATACATTGAAAACGTAAAGGACGTTAAAATCAACCAAGAATTCTTGAAAGAGGAGGAGAAAAGAATTTTTGACAGAATTGGAAAAGGTAACGAAAACCCGCACACAATAAAGAGGGAACTCAACGAAACAATGGACAAGCACCTCTGGATATTCAGAAACGGAGATGGTTTAAAGGAGGCAATCAGAAAGATAGAAGAACTAAAAGAAAGATACAGCCAAGCTTCAATAGCCGACGATTGCAGAAAGTTTAATGTTGCCCTACTTTCAACGCTGGAAGTTGGTTACATGCTTGATCTAGCAGAAGTTGTAGCTATGGGAGCTCTGCTTAGAACAGAAAGCAGGGGAGCGCATTACAGGCTCGACTATCCGGAGAGAAACGACAAACAGTGGCTTGTACATACTCTAGCTTATTATACCAGAGAAGGACCCAGATTCGAGTACCTGCCCGTCACGATAACTAAGTGGAAACCCGTGGAAAGGAAGTATTGAGGTGGAATATGAAGTTCGTTATTCGGCGTTTTAAGGATGATAAAAGCTTCTGGCAATCTTTTGAAGTTCCCGTAAAAAAAGGGATGACATTGCTGGACGGTCTCTTTTACATAAGAGAGAACATAGACCCGAGCCTCGCTTTCAGAGCCTCTTGCAGAATGGGAATTTGTGGGAGTTGTGCGGTTAAGGTAAATGGAAGACCTAGGCTTGCCTGCGAGACGCAGCTTTCGAAGTTTAAAAAGGAGATAAAAATCGAACCGCTAGACAACTTCAGGGTTATAAGAGATCTTGTAACGGAATTCGAGGGTTTCTTCGCAAAACACAAGAAGGTGAAGCCTTATCTAATAGCAAATACAGATTACGAGAATCCGATAGAGCAGTTACAGACACCAGAAGAGCTGAAAAAGTACTATATTTTCACGCTCTGCATAAAATGCGGTTCCTGCCTTTCTGTGTGTCCGAGCTCAGCAACTCTAGAGAGCTCCCTCGGACCGGCAGCATTAGTTTCTGCCTACAGATTCAATGCGGACAGTAGGGACAGGGGTAAAGAAGAGAGACTTAAGATAGTTTCTGAAAGCTTTGGAGTTTGGAGGTGTCATTCTGCAATGGAGTGCAGCGAGGTCTGCCCGAAGCAGATAGAACCAGCTAAAGCTATTCAACTCCTGAGGAGAGAGACTTTGAGGTGAGAGAAATGGGTGTAATGTCCTGGTTCAAATACAAATCACCCTTCGGTCTTGCCTTTGCCTTTCAAAGGATAACCGGAATAATCCTGCTCTTTTACTTAATCCTGCATCTCTGCTACCTCACTTCCCTCCAGAGCAGGGAGCTATATGAAACGCTAACCTCGATAACGGTTTCGAGGCAGTTTATAATTTTCGATTCCCTCCTAATACTTTGCGGGGTATTCCACGGAGTCAACGGGATAAGGATAATCATACACGAGCTAGGAATTGGCCATGAACTCAGAAGAGTGGTTCTAGCAGTTTCTGCAATTATAGCAATTCTGGGATGGATTATCGGAAGCTATATCCTATTGATGGCACTGGGTGATTGAAATGCGCGGTTTTGAGCCCCTTGCATGGGTTTTTCAGGCAATTTCAGGTATAGCGATGGTATTTCTCATAACAACGCATTTCCTTCTCACCCATTCATCCCATGATCTCCTAAGCTATGATAGCGTTTTGTACAGAATGACAAACATGGAGTATAAGATCTTCTACGCCCTCCTGTTGATTTTCGTAACATTCCACGCATTCAACGGTCTTAGAGCAATTATTCTGGACACAGAAGGAGGCATGAGGAAAAAGGGAGCTGTAAATGCCGTTATTGTTACAGCTGCGCTCATAGCAATTTTCTACGGTCTTTATCTGCTTTCAAAATTCTGATTTTTTAAACCTCAAATTTATCTTCCATAATGCGATCTTTTTCCGTGCTTGATGATTTGTTCTGCCCAAAGTGCAAGAGGTTGAAAAAGAGATGCATTTGTCCAGATGAGAAGAATTTAAAGCTTTTGATGCAAAATTACAAGGAATTTCTAAAACCAATCTTTGAAAGCAAGGATGAAATCGTCTATTATCGAGTTTTTGAGCCATTCAAAGAGTTCCCAACCGAACCGCTGGACTTTCTGCCAGAAACGATTGCCAATGTTCTCAGAAAAAGGGGAATAGAGAGACTGTATCCATTCCAAAAAGAGGCCATGGAAATGCTGATGAAAGGCAAAAATGTTGTAATAACCGCGCCAACAGGTTTTGGAAAGACTGAAGCGTTCGCAATACCCATGCTACTAAAAGCTTCCGAGAGAAAGGCGATTGTATTTTATCCAACGAAAGCCCTAGCAAAAGATCAGGAACTAAAAATAAAGGACTATGCAAGAGACTTGGGTTTAAACGTTGTCAGATTCGATGGAGATTCTACCCAAGAAGAGAGAACAGCCGTATTCTCCGGAAAGGCAGACATAATCCTAACAAATCCGGATATGGTTGACTATCATCTAAGGAATACCCCGGCCTTTCGAAAGTTCGCAAAAGAAGTCGTTTTTGTTGCAATTGACGAGCTACATGTCTATACTGGATTTTTCGGTTCCAACATGCATTACCTGATAAAAAGACTTTCAAGATTTTCAGATTTTCAGATTGCATGCGCATCTGCAACTTTGGCAAATGCTAAGGAGTTCGCAGAAGAACTTTTCGAAAGGGAGTTTGTCCACGTGCACGGGGAGCACAGGAGAGCTGTCCTGAACTTTATAATGAGAGAGTGCGGAAATGTCTATTCCGCAATAAAGGAGCTAGTTTTGGCTTTCCCAAACAGAAAGATTCTGATCTTCGGGAATAGCTACAAGTTTGTAGAGACTGTAAACTGGATTCTGAGAAAGGCAAATGTAAAATCAGCTGTGCACAAGTCGGGGCTTACGAGAGATTTAAGGGATGAAGTGGAGAGGGATTTCAGAGAGGGAAAGATAAAGGTTGTAGTCGCAACACCAACTCTGGAACTCGGCATAGATATCGGGGATGTAGACATAGTCATCTCGGAACTTGTTCCCTATTCTCAGTTCCTGCAAAGGGTCGGAAGATCCGGCAGGAGGGGACAGGAAAGCATCGGAATTCTTCTGCTCAGATCAGATGACCCAATATCGGCTTATTACAAAAGAAATCCGGAAGAGTACTTCAAAAATCAGTCAAACGGCTACGTTGAAAAGAACAATGAAGAAGTTATGAAATTCCAGTTCCTTTCGATGATAGCAGAGAAAACAACAAGGCCGGAAGAAGTAAACCCGGAGACGCTAAAGACGCTCATCTCCGAAGGTTTAGTAAATCCTGGATCAGTCCTCAGCGTGACCGAAAAAGGCTACAGATACTTGGAGCAGTTTTCAATGCGTGGAATCGGAGAGAGGGTAAAAATAATTCACAATAGCAGAGAAATAGGCGAAAGAGTACTGCCAATTGCAGTAAAAGAGCTGTTTCCCGGAGCCATAATAATACACAACGGCGCCAGATATAGATGTAAAAGGTTGGATCTAAAAGAGCTTGTAGCAGAAGTTGAATTGGCCGAAAGAGGGGAAGAGATAACGGATCCTTTATACGTTTCAATTCCAAAGGTTGCCAGCATAGAAGATTCTATCAATGAACCCGTGAATGCTCACTACGCAACACTCGAAATCTCGCTCTCGGTCTATGGGTATATCAAAAGAGATGTTTTCAGGGAAAAGAAGAATATCTTCTACCTTGAGGAACCCATAGACTATTCCTTCAGAACAAAGGGCTTTATTTTCTCCTGTCCTTTCCCTGAGGGCGAGGATTACGAGGATTTCTATGCAGGAAGCTTTCATGCCGTTGAGCACGTGCTTATAGAATCTAGCAATGCGTTAACCGGAGGCGGAAGCAGAGAAATGGGCGGAATTTCGACTTCAGAGGGGGATATTTTTGTATACGATGGTGTAATCGGTGGGAGCGGTTTAAGCAAACTGCTTTTCAGAAGGCTTAGAAAGGCTCTTGAGATATCTCTAGAAGTCCTGAAAAACTGCAACTGCAACAGAAGCGACGGTTGTCCGAAATGTACCTACAGCTACCAGTGTGGAAACAACAATAAACCGCTGAACAGGAGAGGAGCAATAGAGATTATAGAAAAGATTCTGAAGGGAGAGAGAAGGGATACTGACTGGAAGAAGTATTGTGAAAAAACAAAGTTCACCTATTTCCCCTGACCTCCCTCATGGAGCCCCTTACCAACTGATAGATCCTGTCCAACTCCTCCTCTCTGCCCAAGGCCTTCATTATCCCATAGCACAGCCTCAATATCGCTTCCCTGTGTTCCGTTTTCTGTCTGAATATCTGCACCGGAGAAATGTTCAGGCTGTCGTATTCCCTAAAATATTCGTTTTCTATTCCAAGACTCTCGAAAAATTTCTTCACATGGAAAAGCAGAAGATGTATGTGCACAATTTCTTCTTTGCCAAACTGGCCAGACATGATCATTCTTCGATTTCGCGTAAATAAAGATATCGATCGCAATTGTTGAGAAATTCGAAAGCGATTTATTTAATAACAAAGAGGGGAAAACGTGGAATTCATAACGCATCCCTTGATAAAGGACGGGACAATAGAAAGAAGGATTTACCAGCTAGCAATCGCAACTAATGCCTTGTTAAAGAATACACTCGTCGTCATTCCCACAGGACTGGGAAAAACAACAATAGCCGCACTTGTGATTGCTTCTAGATTGCTTAACGAGGAGGGCAAGGCGCTTTTCCTGGCCCCAACTAGACCTCTGGTTGAGCAACATGCAAACTTCCTCAGAAAAACCCTGAAGCTTGAGGAGGATAAGATAATTGCGATGAGCGGTGAGGACGAGCCTGAAAAGAGAGTGAAGATGTGGGAAGAAGCGAGGATTGTTGTTGCAACGCCGCAAGTTGTTGAGAACGACATAATAGCCGGCAGAGTTTCGCTTGACGATTTCGTTCTTCTAATATTCGATGAAGCCCACAGAGCCGTTGGGAATTACAGCTATGTCTTTATCGCAAAGGAATACATGCAGAGGGCTAAAAAACCGCTAATCCTAGCCCTAACAGCTTCACCGGGAAGCGATCAGGAGAGAATAATGGAGATCATAAGAAACCTGTTCATTGAGGGAATAGAGCTGAGAACCGAGCACGATGAAGATGTAAAGATGTATATAGGTGAAAAAGAAATAGAGTGGATTAGAGTTGAAATTCCTAGGGAAATAGCGGCCGTAAGGGAGAAGCTGGAGACAAGCATAAAAATAAGATTGAAAAGATTGAAGGAGTTGGGCTTCGAAATCCCTGAAAAATCGACAAAAAGGGAACTTCTCGAATTTCAACAGCTAATTCAGGAAGAAATCTCAAAAACACAGAAGCCAGAACTTTTTGAGGCATTATCCATTCTTGCCGAGATACTAAAGCTGTCCCATGCTGTTGAACTAATAGAGACGCAGAGCGTGGAGAGCTTCAAAAGCTATGCTGGAAAAATACTGAAAGAGGCCTCTTCGAAGGGAGGTAGCAAAGCTTCGAAGAATATTTCCAACGATCCTAGCTTCCGGGAGGCCTTGATGCTAGCCTTAAGAATAACCAAAGAACATCCCAAGATTTTAAAGCTTAAAGAGATTGTTTCCGAACAGCTAAAGAACAATCCAAATTCCAGAATCATCGTTTTCACAAATTACAGAGATTCTGCAGATTTTCTGGTTTCAGCACTCTCGGAAATAGCCCCTACGTCGAAATTCATAGGCCAAGCTGATAGGGAAGATGAAAAGGGGATGAGGCAGAAGGAACAGATAGAGGTTTTGGAGAAGTTCAGAGAAGGTATCTACAAGATTTTGGTTGCCACCTCTGTCGGAGAGGAGGGTTTGGACATACCCTCAACGGATCTCGTCGTGTTTTACGAGGCAATTCCATCGGAGATAAGGGCCATACAGAGAAAGGGTAGGACCGGAAGAGGGAGAAAGGGAAGAATTGTTGTGCTGATGGCGAAGGGAACAAGGGATGAGGTATACTACTTCCTCAGCCTCAGAAAAGAGAAGGCAATGTACGACAAGGTTAAGGAAGTTAAAGCAATACTGGAAAAGCAAAAAAGGGTTCCTGAACAGCTACAACTTGAATTAAAATCGGGTATCAAGATACTAGTCGATTCCAGGGAAATGAGAAGTGAAGTTGTAAAACACCTCAGGAGCATGGGCGCAGCCATTGAGGTTAAGAATCTAGAAGTTGCGGACTATGTGCTAAGCGATAGAGTTGCTGTTGAGAGAAAAACTGTAGAGGATTTCAGCGATAGCATTATAGAGAACAGACTTTTCCAGCAAATGATAAAGCTTAAGGCATACCAAAGACCGATAGTGATCATAGAAGGGGATAACCTTTACCAGAGACTCCATCCAAACGCAATTCGCGGGGCGATGGCAACAATTGCCGTGGATTTTGGAATACCCATAATAAGGACAAAGGATGAAAAAGAGACGGCAGAAATACTTTTCGCGATTGCAAAAAGGGAACAGGAAGAGAGAAGGAGGGAAATAGTAGAGCATCGAGATAAAACGAAGAGGAGCTTAAAGGAGGAACAGGAGTACGTTGTTTCCGCAATTTCAGGTATAGGAGGAGTAATAGCCAAAAACCTGCTCGAGCATTTTCAAACGATAGAAAGAATAGCAACCGCGAGTGAGGAGGAGCTCATGGAAGTCCCAAAGGTTGGGGAGAAAACTGCGAAAAGGATCAAGCTTCTAATGACGACACCATACAGCGAGGCAGAGAAATACGAAATCGAAAACCTTTAAATTCTCAGAGTAAAAATTAAGTGGGCCACGGTAGCTCAGCCTGGAAGAGCACTTGCTTGGTAAGCAAGTGGTCCCGGGTTCAAATCCCGGCCGTGGCTTTTCCCATTATCCTCCACAAATCGCGTGGACAATTATTGGCGAAGTCTTTATATTGTCAAGTTCGGCTCCCTCGTTTAAATAATAGTCACCAGGCGATGTGAATTCCTGCTTTCCTGCCGGATTTAAGGATGTTTCGACTGTTATTGTTAGATTCCCGGTTTCAGAAAGGGTCCAGAGTACATGCCTTGCCTTCCCAGTGTTTGAAATGCTAACGCTGCCCGTGCTTGCAGAATAGGAAACTATGCTGAACTCCCCCGGGATTGTGTCCTTCACAGTGGAGTTTTCTCTCGGATTTTCGACTGAGATAACAAAAGTCCACCTCTCCCTTGTATTCGTAAAAACTGTCGTGTTTCCGCTCAAAAGAGTTTTTGTTATCCTAGTCCCGGTTTCCACGGTTATCTCGGAGTTGCAGAGCGTGAATATCGCAGCGCTCCCGTTTTGGAAAGTAGCGGTAATTAAGAAGCCAACATAATACGTGCCCGGAGGAAGTGTAACCTCTGCAAAAATTTCCCCTGTGCTGTGAGGAGCGATTTCGAATGGATTTCCGATTTCAATGCCGCTAACGTTCAGAGGCTCAACTATCGCAAGGATGCTTTCATCCATATTGTTGTATAAGCTTAGGATTGCAACCAAATCGTTGTTTTTTACTGACACTCTCTTGCATGCGTAGCCGATGTATGCATCTTCCGGCATAACGACTGCATGTCTATGATTCCTTTCCGCACTGTAGCTGTTGAAATCCGAATTCAGCTGAAAGAACATCAGAGTTGCAATTAAAAGCAGCCCAACCAAAAAAATTTTCAACTTCTCCACCTCCTTCTTATCTTAACTTCCCCCTCAAAATTTCCGAGGAAGTAAGCGATTGCAAGAAAGAATGATATTTCCAAGTCCATGAGCAGAACCGGAATGTATGGATGCGGACTCACATCTATTATCTGAGGAGGGATTAGAGGGATGTATTTTGTCACAGCTATCTTTTCAGTGTGAAGACTAGTGTCCCTAGGAGCATTTATGCGAACCTCAAGAATCCTACTCTCGCCAGGCAATAACAAAAAGCCCTGCCTTTCCAGATCCAAATTAGCTGTTTCTGGTGATATTAAGTAATAATATGGATAAAATCCCCTGTTCTCAAACTTTATCTGCCTCGAAAATTCTTGGCCAGGCAGAACCCATTCCTCCCTCAGCCCACCAGCAGAGGTTGTTCCATAGCTAATCTCCCTCTTCTCAAAGGTTATAACGTTTGCAAGGGAGAAAGCAACGATAACAAGTAGAGATGAGACAATAAAGATTGTGGAGACCTTTATCCTGAGGTATTTCCTTCCTTTTCTTTTGCTTCCACCGCTGAACATAAAAATTCCGCCCGCCATTAGGATTGCAAAGATCAAGAGTTTATTCTTCGCAAAAATGCTTTCCATTTTCTCTATACCCTCACCCAGAGGTATGTTTACTGGATCACCGTCAAAATTTACGATCTTACCGATTATATCCGAAGTTCTAACCGCTGGTCTCCCGGAGAACTGGTCGGTTGCAATGTTTGCATCCCCCTTTGTTATGAACCCCTCATCCGTTTCCTTAACAATTCTGTGACAGATCCAGTTTCCATCGGACTTGAAAACAACTATATCGCCCTCGTTAAAATTTCTATCAAATATGTTTATAAAAACAAGGTCGTTCTTTTGCAGCGTCGGACTCATGCTGTCCGACTTGATGTAAGCGATGAGAAGGGGAGCGTTAAAGATGAGACTGGCTAATGAAAGCAGAACAAAAAATGAAAAAATTAAAGATGCTACCTTTTTCAGCATTTTCACACACAACTGCCCGAGTGTGCTACTACGTTGATTTGGCCGTCAAACGTGTTGCCAGCAGTATAGCCGCTTGTTGTGATCACGAAGCCAACTTCCGCGTAATTTCCACCTTCAATGAACATCTTTATTGCCGTGGCTGCATTGCCTGGCGTTGTGTGACCGTTAACGTCGTCGGGCGAGTAGAGCTTCAGGATGCTTGCAGTATTTCCGCTAACCGAAACCTCGACACAGATTTCGCTGTATCCGCTGTCATTTGGCCAGAGGTCGTTCGATACTTTGAATACCCTGTCAAAGGCATAAGTCGTGTTAGGGCTAACTCCTCTGCCGCCGCTAGGATAGTTCGGATTGTAATCTGAGAAGTCGAAGTATATCTTTCCATCCTCATTGATATATGCGTAAGGCTGTATCGGAGTTAAATCGATGAATTCCTGATCGTCTGCAACAACAGCGACTGTGAAGGTTCTCTGGGCATCGTAGCTCCTGAAATCAGCACCGAGGCCGAGCAGTGAAATTGCTATCAATGAGCTTACAAAAAGCAACAGAAGCTTCGTCATCGCACAGCACCTCCGCATACGTGGTTGTAATCCGGCTCCGCATGGATGCTGAGCGTTCCGTTAAGCCATGCCGTCGACACTGAGGTTGGTCCAGTCAGATCCATGCCTATTTCCTTTACATCTCCCGGAGCTAGGCAGAATGTGATGAAAGTCGATGCCGTGTCGGAGTTGTAGGCTATTCTCCCGCCAATCCTGTTGCTGTAGCAGATATTTCCACTGGGGTTTGCAGGATTATCCTTGCAGTAAAGCTCCACATCGGTGTTGTCCGAGCGTATGGTAACGATTATATTTCCGTATTCAGAGTCGTTGCTCCAGAGATCGTTCGAGACTCCAAATACCTTGTCGAAGTTGTACTCACTTTTCGGGCTTATTCCTTTTCCTCCGCCTTCGTAATTGGGATTGTTTTCAGAGAAATCTACAACGAGTATTCCATTGCTATTTATATATGCATACGGCTGCATCGGTTTTAGATTTATGAATTCCTGGTCATCCGCGACTATTGCTATGTGCACGCTTCTCTGCGCTGTGTAGTCGCTGAAGTCTGCCCCAATCCCGAGGGCAAGTAGCACTGCTGCACCAAGCAGCAGCATTCCTATTCCCTTTTCAAACATTTTTCAACACCTCTCTCTGCGATCTTTCGACCGCAAATTTCCGTTTATCCAAAAGCATATTGTTATTTTCTTTCAATGTTGAAGTTAAGACTTTTCAATAAAATTCAAGGAACATTAACCGTTTCTAATTTTTATTTTCTGGCTCAATATATTTATAGCTGCACTCGCAGCAAACACCGCAGAAACTATGACTGAAGAAATATTTGAAAAATAAAGACTGATTGCAGCGATCAGAATTGACAGGGAAAAATAATATATGCTCCACGGAATATCGTATTTTCCCACAGTTTCTGTGTATAGCTCAAATCCTTCCGGAACGTTTACCAGATACAACTTTCCCAGCCTCTTGTCGTATCTCACTATTCCCTCCTTTTCAAGTTTAGGCAGGTGTGTCTGCATAAGACTCACGTAAACGGATTTCCTTGATTTATGGTTTCTTTCTTTGTTTTCCAAATCCAAAATCGAAGAGATTATATCCTCTATTTCGGCCTCTCCACCGTTTTTCGCTAGATGCTCTACTATGCACTTCCTCCTCGGTGACATCAGCATTGAGAGAATGAATTTAATTGGATAAAAGGAAAATGAAGCTTTGCTACTTGTCCAAAATACTCATCCGAAATTCTTACCAGAGATTAGCAAAATATAAAATACTAGGATTCTCTATATTCCATGAAACAAGCAAAAACTCTCGGATTAATAATCCTCCTAGTATGTTGCGGTCTAACTGGAACGCTGTTTCTATACTCTCTCCTATTACCAGATTCTATTCAGATAAAAACAGTTTCAGGAGAATTCAAGCAGCTCGGAGATCTTGATTTTCATGCTAAGCTGAAGAAGAATTTAATCTACGAAAAAGACGAAATAAACAAAGAGTACACTCTCTACTCATCCCTTCTTGAGAGTATGAACCTCACATACCGCTACAGCGCTTCCCCAGCCGAGAACATAAGCGGAGAATACACCATAACGCTCAAACTCAGCCCAGTTAAGGGAGGCTGGGAAAAGGAAATATCGAAATTCGAGAATAGGATAAACGGGCCTTTCGAACTTCAAATACCGCTAGATTGGAACAGAATACTATCGGACTGGAAACAAATAGAAAAAGAGACCAATTACGATTTCGGAGATCCGAATATTAAGTTCCAAGCATACATAAGAATTTCAGACCCATTTGGAAAAAGACAGGAATTCTTACAAGAATCGAATATAACATATGGGAAAACGATAGCGATTTCAGGATCCACGAGGGAGGGGAAAGAAGTTTATTATACAACCACTACCGTCTCAAACAAAATTGGATTCTTCGGATCCAAAATTGAATCCCAAACTCTTAAATTAGCTTTTGGAACGCTATTTTTCTCATTAATCTTTCCAACTTCATTCTTGGCTTTAAGAAAGAGAAGAAACTTTTCGGATTATCTAAGAAAGAGGAAGATAAGGGTATTTGAAAGAAAATTCAAAAACAAAATCGTTTCTTTGGCTGAAGAAGTCAATTTTAATAACGCAATAAAGGTTAAAGATTTGAAGGATCTCGGAAAAATCTCATACGAGCTTGAAAAGCCGATAGTCAAGGCAAAGGAAAAATACGCTGTGATTGATGGCGAGACAGTATACCTTTATGATCACAATAACAACAATATCAAAGAAAAAATATAAATGTCCCAAACCAAAATAGGTTTGTGGGATTATGAAAAAGAGAAGCAAAGAGGAGATGATGATAAGAATACTTGAAATTTCGAATTGCGCTGAAGGAGCAAATATAACAAAAATCGTTTATTCCGCAAATCTGAACTTTAAATCTGCTTCTTTTTTGATAGAGAAGCTTTTAAAATTCGAAATGCTCGAAAAAGTCAACGGAAAAGATGCAAGATACAGAACAACTGATAAAGGGCAGAAAGCAATAGAAAAATTCAGAGATTTTTCTGGAATGTTCAAATAAAGACCAAAAACTTCATAAACTTTAAAAAGGGCTTTTTTGTGCGGGGGTTGCCGAGTGGACAAAGGCGGTGGATTTAGGGTCCACTCCCGTAGGGGTTCGTGGGTTCGAATCCCACCCCCCGCATCAATTTGGCGGTTATATTTCAATCCTTCGCCTGTAGAAACTCTTCAGCTCCTCGAATTTCGATTTGTTCAGCAAGTGAACGTTTATTCTAGGATCTTCAGATATCTCTCTCACGATTTCACAGTATTTTTCGAAATTCGGCTTTTCAGGAATAAGTTCAGAAACAATTAGTATATCCAAGTCTGAAGAAAGTGTGTGCTCCCCTCTTGCAAAGCTGCCGATTATATAAACCTCACAATCTCCCAGTATCTCTTTCGCCTTTTCTTTTACATCCTTCGCAATTTCGAAAGCCTTTGAAAAGAATTCCTCGTTCTTTTTCAGCATTTCAAAATAGCGGTTCATAATCTTTCCAGAAACTTTTTCAAAACTTCGAGGCTTTTCTCTACAGCTTTTTTCGTGTATTCAACGTCAAAATATCTCGAAGCTGTATATGCCAACTCTATTTCCCTTAAAACATCAAGATTCTCTTCATAAAACTCTTTCATTTCTGCAAGTTCAAAAAGAATCCTGAAACTGTGAGTTTTCGGTATTTCTCCGTATTTTTTCGAAATGAGAAATTTCAAGCCAAGCTGGATGCTCTGCTCCACAAAGAACATTGCAAAGTCGTATTCGCATTTTTCGTAGCTTTCAAGAGCTTTTGTATAGAACCTGAGGGCTTTTTTCTTCAGAAATTCCATGCAATTTGTTAAAGAGAGAGATTAATAATTTTTGCACAAAATTATTTTATAAAAAACTGTTTAATTGAGGGCTTTCTCAATTTTACTGACAATTTCTCCGAACGCCTTTGATGCAGCTGAGTTAAAATCAATGATAAACGGTACCCCGCTGTCCGCTTCTCTTGATACCTTTGGATCTAGGGGAATCTGGCCAAGCAGAGGAATCCCAAAGGATTCGGCAATTTTTCTCCCGGCTCCCGAGTTAAATACTTCAATTCTTTCCCCACATTTCGGGCAAAGCAGATAGCTCATGTTCTCTATTATTCCAAGAACTCTCATTCTGAGCAGTTCCGCAAATTTCACAGACTTCTTCACAACACTCTCCGAAACTTCCGACGGAATTGTAACTACTACAACCCCATCCATCTCTGGCAACAACTGCGCTATGCTCAGCGGTTCGTCCCCAGTACCGGGAGGGAGGTCTATTAATAGATAATCCAATTCTCCCCACTCAACCTCAGCCAAAAGCTGCCTTAGAGCTGCCATTTTCAGCGGACCACGCCAAACGACAGGGTCTTCATCGTTCTGCAACAAAAAATCCATTGAAATGACTTTTATGTTCATCGGTCCAGAAACCGGAATTATATCGTTGCTTTCCGAAACTTGGAGCTTTCTCCCCTTTAATCCGAGCATCTTTGGAATAGTTGGTCCATGAATATCTGCATCGAGAATCCCGACTGAATAACCCTTCAAAGCAAAAGCCATTGCAAGGTTTACAGTAACAGTGCTCTTCCCAACTCCGCCCTTTCCGCTTATCACAGCTATCTTGTGCTTCACCCGACCCATTCTTTCCCTGATTTTCTTTTCCTGTTCTTCGATCAGCTTTTTCCTTTCTTCCATCCATCAATCCCCTTCACATTCGGCCTCAGTTATTGGCTGGAGCTTTCCGATCATGAGGGCAGAAATAACATCTTTCACAGACCTGCCCTCGGCCTTATAGATCCTTACTCTATTTTTCAGCTTTGCGAAAGCTCCCGGTCCGATTCGATATGCTACTAAGACGTCGGGTTTTAGCTCGAGAATTTTCTGCGATACCCTCCTGCCACGACCGCCAATTTCTTCCTGCTCGACATTTCTCTCAAAGCTAATCTTGGTCTCACCATCTAAATCAACTACAGCAAAGAAGTTTGCTCTACCAAAATGTCTGCTTAATTTTGCATCAAGCCCGTTCGTGTCTTCTACCGGAATCACTACCCTCATTCAGACTTCCCTCTCTTCAGCTCTTCCAGCCTCTTTTCAACTTCCCTCAGCTCCTCTTCGATGCTCGCCTTTTCATCCTCAAGCTCCCTTTTATATTCTTCTAGTGCTGAAATTTCCTCGCTTTTTGGCAAACTCGATATTCCTGGATATCTCAGTAGAGCTCTAGGTGAGAGCTGAGACCAGAAATAAGCCCAGCATGCGCCCCTTCCGAACAGCCATCCAGGTCTTTTCCAAGGCGGCAGATGGCTGAAAGGCCCAAATCCAGGCCATCTACCCGCTTTCCACCAACATCTTCTCCAAGGCATAGCATCACCTCTATTTTGTGCTTATGCACACATTTATGGCAAGATATTTAAGCTTTTGCACAAAATTTTTTTGTGTGGCAGAAAAGACATAGATGCGGAAAACGAGGCAGATGCCCAAAACCTGTAATCCTGAGCTCATTTCCGGTTATTCAGGGGTTTGTTCCAAATCCGATGCTAAATCCGGAGCCAATACTTCTAGATCCTGCAGAACTTGAGGCAATGAGGCTGATAGATCTGGAGGATCTTTCGCAGGAGGAAGCTGGAAAGAGAATGGGAGTCTCTAGAGGTACTGTTTGGAGACTGCTAAAAAGTGGTAGAAGAAAAGTTGTACTAGCATTAATAGAAGGAAGACCAATCACGATTTTTCCGAGCTTTGCAAATACGGAAGGTAAGCCACCCCGTCTCTAAAGAGGCTTCTGGCCCCTCAAGCATGGGAGGGCTTTCGGGGTGAACGGAAGAAGCCTCCACATCCATCTGGCTGGATTCTGCCCAGATTCACAAGAGCTTTTAAACTGCAGGTTAAAAAATTTTCTATGTATTCACTCGTATGCATCGAATGCGGAAAGAAAAACGATGAAAGCCGCTACACTTGCGAATGCGGCGGTCTCCTCGAGGTCAGATTCAACCTCAATGAAGTCGAAATCGATTTCAAACTCGACGGAAGGGAAATGAGGGTATGGAAATACAGATCGCTGCTACCGATTAAGTCAGAACCAGTTACGCTAAAAGAGGGTGGAACGCCTCTTTATAGACTTGAGAGGCTCGAAAAGGAACTCGGAATAAGGAGAATTTACGTAAAGCATGAAGGTCTAAATCCCTCAGGTTCCTTTAAAGATAGAGGTATGACTGTTGGGGTTACCAAAGCATTGGAATTAAGAAAGAGGGCCGTAGCCTGTGCTTCAACCGGAAATACTTCAGCATCGATGGCAATGTATGCCGCAAAGGCTGGACTCAAGGCATACGTTCTCCTACCAGCCGGAAAGGTTGCTTTGGGGAAAGTTGCCCAAGCTTTGATGCACGGGGCAGATGTTATTGGGATAAGGGGCAACTTTGACGATGCATTGAGAATAGTCAGGGAAGTCTGCGAAAGGGCCGGGATCTATCTTCTAAACTCCGTAAACCCTTTCAGACTTGAAGGACAGAAAACGATTGCTTACGAGATAGTAGACGAGATCGGAACTCCTGATGCCGTGATTCTCCCCATTGGAAATGCCGGAAATATCTCTGCAATCTTCAAGGGATTTGAGGAATTTAGGGAAATTGGACTGATTGACAAAATACCCAGAATGATCGGAATACAAGCAGAGGGAGCGTCACCTGTATTCAGAGCCTTTAGAGAGGGGAGAGAGGATATAATTCCCTTCGAGAATCCGGAAACGATTGCTACAGCGATAAGGATAGGAAATCCTGTGAATGCGAAAAAAGCGCTGAGGGCTGTTTACAGATCAGAGGGGCTAGTTGAAGTTGTAAGCGATCAGGAGATCATATCTGCACAGAAAATCCTAGCAAAAAATGGTATTGGCGTGGAGCCGGCATCTGCAGCGAGCTTAGCGGGTCTTATAAAGCTTTCGAGAATTGGAGAGATTGACAGAGATGCAACTGTTGTTTGCATTGCTACTGGAAATCTCCTAAAGGATCCGGAAACGGTTATAAAAGTTTGCGGAGAACCAAAAATGGTTGAAGCAAATGTTGAGAAAGTTATGGCTCTTTTAACCTGAATTTTTTCGCTTCTTTTGATTTCAGGATTTCTACACCGCTTACTGAGCTTATAAGCTTCTTCACATCCGACACAACGGATTTTTCATCGTATATCAGAAAATTCGCCGAGCTAATCTCTACTGCTCTCCTCAGAATTTCCAGATCTAGTTGCTCAAAAGTGTACTTTGCAAAGTTGTGACCAAAAGTGAACTCTGTTTCGAGAATTATCTCCGTCTGCCTTGGAACATAGTGAGTTCCCCCTATACCAACGGCAATTTTCCAGTCCGCTTTTTTGCTAACAATTGCCTCAAAAATGGCTTCAGCAACTAATTCCCCAGCTTCTCTATCAATCCATTCTTTTTCCGTGGAACCTATCTCATAAAAGGCGCTAGGCTTTTTTATTTCAGATGGTCCATGGTGTGTCGCTTCAAGCGTTAGCTCGAACTCCGGTTTTCTCTCCATTCTCTTTTTCATCGCCAAAATGAAGTTCTTCATGGTTATCGGAGACGGCTTAGCCAAGCTCCTTGGCTTTCCTCCGTAATCGTTATTCCCAGGATTACCGGAAACATGGCAGGTAAAGATTTTCCTTTCATCCTTACTGCTATGCCTAGAAGCAAATAAGATTTCATCGAATTCCAAAAAATTCGAAAGCTTCTCGTCTATGAAGTCTGAGTAAATTAGCCTTTCTTTTATTTCGGCAATGGCAAATTTATCACCTATGTAGAGAACGTAATCGCCAAAAGTTCTCTTTTCGAACTTATCGAAGCTTAAAAGATTGTTTAGTATGTTCACAGAAGCTTTATCTTCCCTGCTTCCAACCACCAGCTTCATACTCAACGAAATTCCTTGAAAGTCTCATTAGTTTTAAACTTTTCGCCATTTCTGCCACAACAGGTTTTTTGGACTTAAAAAACTGGAAATCACAAAGCTTTAATACTTCCTTGTGGAACTATCTTGTGTTAGTGGCGGAAGTGTATGGTGTTTTTATAGCCAGAACCGAATTTTCCGCATCACCGGTAGTTGTTCTTAGAACTGAAGACGGTAGAATTCTTCCCATTTATATAGGATATGCGGAAGCAGCATCCATCTATTCAGCCTTGAATCGCCTCACTCCTCCAAGACCGATGACGCATGATCTCCTAGTGGACATAATCTCAAAGCTAGATGCGAAGGTAGAGAAGGTCATAATAGACGACCTTATCGACAATACTTTCTATGCTAGGATAATTGTTAGGAAAAACGACAAAGAAATAGAAATCGATGCGAGACCGAGCGATAGCATTGCTATCGCCCTGCGCGTTTTATGCCCGATTTACGTAGATCCCAGAATACTCGACGAAGCGGGGAGGGATGAAATTCCCCCGAACTTCAGAGATTTCAGCGAATTTGCTTGATTTTTAAAATTCTCATCTTGAAGACGAGCTGTTTTCTGAAATAGAAATAGAGTTCACTGCCTTTTTCAACTATAACTTTCTCGAAATAAGGCTTTTTGTCAAATTTTTCTATCAGATTTTTTGGAACTGCGGAAAAGAAATTGTATCTTTCTCCAATATAAAGAACCGGATCGCAGCTAATTTCGACCTTCTTGATATTGCTAACAGTAAAGAGAAGCTCGGCCTTCTTAACACCATTCGAAAAAAAATTCATTACTGCGGGATTTCCCTTTATTTCCGAGATTACACATAGCTGATCCATTTTGAAATCCTTTAGACTCATTTTTCCCCTTTGAACATACTTCCAGTTCAGGAATCTAGAGAGAGCCTTTGCAAAGGATCTGGTTCTTCTGCTGGGTTTTCTGGATGTCGTAACAATCATAGCTCACATTCCACAAAGCTATCTCCGTTATGTCCGATCAGATTTTTTCCAGATTTCAACGGGATGAAAATATATCCTTCCACGCTGAACTCACTCGTAACCCTAACTTCCCGTATCTCGGTATTTGAAAGCTTTACCATTAGAAAAGATCCTCTCTCAACCTTCCTGCATTTTGCAAATCTAAAATTAGCCGGCATCAGGTTGTAGCTTTTCCCTATTCTATATCCCACCTCAAATCCAAAGAGTATTTCCTGAAGGGCCCTCGAAAAGAATTCCCACCCCGATTCAACGATAACTTGCTTGGGAAAAGAGGAGAAATAGGATACTATTTCCTCAACGTTTTCCTTCCTGTGAACCCAATCGCAACGCTTACAGCTCCAGACATAATTGCCCTTAGATGAAACCACGAGATCTCCGAATTTATAAATAAAGCAGGGGTAAAAAATGCAGTAGCAGATCGAGCAGTCCTGCCCCTCGAAATGGCAGGGATAATACGGGCATTCTTCTGCCGGACCAGAAAGGTTGTTCATTGCAGAGAAAAGGTCTATTAATCCCCTTTCGTTCATTCCACCACCCTGGGCAGTATTATTTCCCCTTCGCCTTCAACAGAAGAACCCCTTCCGAGAACGAACTCTCTAACAGTTAAAGCCGAAATGACTGCATCTACTTCGTCATGGGAGAGCTCCGGTGTTTCTATGTACCTCGAAAGCGACAATATAATCTCCTGCAATCCCTCCCTTTTTCTCTTCTTCGCTTTCGGAGCTATGTTGAGGAGAACCCTAGAAGCATACGGATAAACTTCGTAGACTTTTAGACCCATTTTGCGCAAATTTTCTGCAATTTCCATTCCCAAAATTGCAGTTTTTCTGAAGAAAGGCGCACCAGATGGAAAAAGCCTTATCCCGAGCTTCAACAGCTTTCTTTCACATTCCCTAAACATTCCGTTTTGCGGTAGGGTGAGGGGGGCATCTATTCCGGCAGCAAAGGCATTTGATATATTTTCAATTTCGTAATCCCCTGCGTAAATGAGTTTTTTTTCGTCAATTATGGCCATCTTGCACTTCTTACCAACATCTATGCCTGCAAAAATCATATCAAAACCATCTGTGCATGCGGACAGCCGGAAATAACGAGCACCCTATCTTTGTCAACCAACCCCAGTTTTATCGCAAGATTTACGGCCTTCTCTCCTGTTATATTCGCAATAGTTGCCCTTTTTAAAGCCTCTGCTACTTCTTTTTCTCCGAATTCTTCCTCACCGTAAAAACTCTCCTTAACCTCAAGTTTAAGTTCTCCGTCCCTGAAAATTTTACCAACTAGCTCCGAATCGCAAACTGCAACCAGAGTTTCTCCCCGAACGTTGTATATCTTCATTCTAAACATTTTTCACCGGCTGTTTTGCCCCACAGGCCATACAGCGCATGAACTGAACCCTGTCTTCCTTTATCAATTCCGTATCCGGGGCGTTGCATTCTCTGCAGATCACATAAGCCTTGACATATTCGTTTATTTCCTTCTGAAGTTCTTCCTCAGTGAATTTTCCTTGCAAGATGAGCCTTCCATTGTCTATCATTCCGGCTGTACCTAGAGACTTCACTAGGTACTTGTAAAGATGCTCCTCGCTTCTGTTGAGAGTTTTCGCGATCTGAGAAAAATTCCTGAGAATTGTCCTCACTCCTTCCTTCGCAACGCTAACTCTCGGTATTTCGAACCTCTCCTTCCTAACTATCTTCCGCTGTGACAGAACTTCCAGAGCCCTTTCAAGGAGCTTTCCATATTCTTCCATCGTTAAACCTATGATGTGCTAGTATTTAAGCTTCTCGAAAGGATTAAAATTCGCCAAGCTAGGTTGAGATAAATGGACATATACATCCTAATAGCAATCACTTTAGGACTTTCGGCTACCTCGGCTCTTCTGTTTAGAAGAATGGGCTTTTCTGAAATAGCTGGTTATCTCGCAATTGGCATAATGCTGAGCTTCGCTCTCAGTGAGAAATTCGTCGAAAACAAAGCCCTTCTAAGCTTCTTCACCGAAATCGCCATAACGCTTCTAATTTTTGAAGTTGGAAGAGAGATAGGAATTGAAAATATAAGAAGATTGAGCTTTCTTCCTCTGGCGATTCTATTTTCAGAAATGGTCGCATCCTTTGCAATCGCCGTCTTCATCGGAACTATCCTCAAACTAAAAATCTATGAAATTTTTGCTTTGGCAATCATAGGTTCCTTCAGCAGCACTCCAGTGATATACAAAGTTCTTGAAAAACTCGGAGCTGAAGAGGACGTTAAAAAGCTCATATTTACATTAGCAATCTTGGAAGACATTTTTGCATCTCTAATACTGGTCTTGATTCCAAATCTCAAGCTTGGCAGTTTCAGCTTTCCAAATATAATTCAATTTCTCTTTCTTTCTGCTTCTTTTGCAATTATACTCCTTTTTCTAGGATTTTTCCTCATCAGGACTTTCAGGAACCTTAAACCGGACGAGCTGGGAATTGCCATTGCAATCAGCGTCGCATTTCTTTTTTCTGCTCTTTCAAGGAGTTTTACGTTTTCACCAGCTCTTGGGGCCTTCTTAGCTGGTCTGGCATTTTCTTCCCATCCAAACAACAAAGAAATAGGTGAAAAGATTAAACCAATAAGAGAGTTCTTTTTGATTCTCTTCTTCACATCTCTGGGCCTAGAAGCGGGATTGTACTTGGGTTTCTCACCCATAGCAATAATTATGCCATTTCTAGTTGTAATCACTAGATTTCTGTCCATTACGTTTTCAACTTGGATTTTCAGCAAGAGAAGCCTTCAGGATTCCATTCAGATAGGTTTCATAGGCACCTCTGTTGGGGAATTTAGCCTAGTAATTCTCCACGAGGCTACAAATCTGGGTATAGTGGGGAGAGATTTCCTCTTCATTTCCGCTGCATGTGTGATTTTCGGCACGATCGTTTCATCGAAGCTCAGCTTCAAATCTGAATATGCAGCAAAGCTCTCATCAATTGTACCAATTAAGGTTAAGCTATTCGTAGACAATTTATCCGTCAACGTTTTAAGGGTAATTGAAGGAAAAGAGAGCAAGTTTGTAAGACAAATAACATCCATAATATTCCGAAATGTCGTAATTGTGGTGGTCGTCTCAATTCTTGGTTCAGCTTCGATTTACTTCTTTGAATCTATTCTTCCACAGCTTAAATACCTGCTTTCCATGATAACCCTAGCCACAATTGTTGCAATAACCTTCCTCATGGCAACAAGAACAAAGGCGCATGCCGAAAATCTGTGCTGTTTGCTGGTTGAAAAAAGAGGCTTAAATCCGGTATTAAAGAAAATTCTGTCAACTACAACATTCTTTTTCATAATGCTTACAAGTATAAATCTTATTGTTATAGTTGCCGGAGAGTTCATTCTACATCTCATGGAAGAAACATTTTCTCTCACATTTGGCCACAGATTCCTCGCTCTTATAACAATCTTGGTTTTTCTCCTGAGTTCTTATTTTATTTACCTTCAGATTCGGAAATTTCCTTTTTAACACCAACCTTCTTGCAATAATCGCTTACCGGACATTCATCGCACAGCGGTTTCCTAGGTAGACAGACCGTTTGCCCAAAACCCACAAAAACATAGTTTATCCTTTGCCAGAGATCTACAGGAAAAATATTTTTCAGAGCTTCTTCTGTTTCCCTTGGATTTCTTGTATTAACGATTCCAAGCCTGTTTGAAATTCTGTGGACGTGCGTATCAACTGCTATAGCTGGCTTTCCAATATAGGAAAGAAATATGTTGGCAGTCTTCCTGCCTACTCCCGGAAGCTTTATTAGATCCTCAAAATTGTCAGGAATTCCCTTTTCCTTCAGAATCCTTGCAAGCTCCTTTATTCTTCTGGCCTTTATCCTATAAAATCCAACGCTCTTTATCAAATCCTCTATTTCCTCCACGCTCATCTCCGCAAGCTCTTCGAGGCTTTTAGCTTTTGAAAAAAGTCTCTCCACGGCTTTAGCTGTCTGCTCATCTCTAGTTCTAGCGCTTAAAATTGTGGCTATAAGAATCTGGTATGGCTCAAGCCTCGCGTTGTGAAGAAAAATGGGAGCCTTTCTTTTTTTCGCTTCTTCCTCCATCCTGTCCAAGATTTCCTTTAGCATAGATGAATTCCAACAAGTTTTTTAAAAACTTGCATGACTTTTTATATGAAGTTTGACTATGCAAAAGCCGGAGTTGATATAAAAAAAGCGGAGAGAGCGATAAGCACGCTTACCAGCATAGTAAAGTATAAAAGAAAGGGTTTTGGTGAACCCATTCTGCTTTCCCATTATGCTGGAGTAATAGACTGCGGAGATTTTGGTATTGCGATAACAACCGATGGGGTTGGAACAAAAATCCTTGTGGGAATTGCGATGAAGAAGTACATGACGCTTGGAATCGACTGTGTGGCGGTTAACGTGAACGACCTTCTTTCCATAGGTGCAGAACCTCTGGCAATGGTTGACTACATAGCGATGCAGAAGATAGATGAAGAGATAATAGCAGAAATCTCCAAAGGACTTGAGGAGGGCTGCAGAATTGCAAATATAACGCTCGTTGGAGGAGAAACTGCAACTCTTACTGAAATGATAAACGGATTTGATTTGGCCGGAACAGCGGTTGGATACGTTAGGAAAGACAGAATAATAACCGGAAAAAAAGTCGTTCCTGGGGACATTATAATGGCCCTACCAAGCTCTGGAATCCACTGCAACGGTTTAACGCTAGCTAGAAAGGTTATAGAAGCAAACGGTCTCAGCTATTTTGACAAATTTGGGGATAAAACAATAGGGGAAGAGCTATTAACTCCCGCAAGAATATACATGGAAGTGCTTGATATAATAAGGGAATGCGAAGTACACGGACTTGCACATATAACTGGCGGGGCGTTCAGGAAGCTAAAAAGGCTCAGAAATGATGTCAGATATGTCATAGATTCCCCATTGAAGCCGCAGGAAATTTTCAGGTTCATACAGAGACTCGGAAATGTGGATGAAGTAGAAATGTACAGGACTTTCAACATGGGCATGGGTTTCCTAGTAATCGTTCCCGAAAGCGAGGTTGAAAAAGTGGAGAAATTTGGAGCAAAAAGAGTGGGATATGTTGAGGAAGGAGAAGGAGTGTTCGTCAAAGACCTCAGAATCGATTAAGTGCCGAGTCTGCAGATACGAACCGCCTGAATTCGTTTTAGATGCGATAAAACAGAGAATCAGGGAATTCGAAAAGCTTGGAAAGGATGGATACGTGAGGTTCAAATTTGAGCCTTTTCTTGAATTGGAAATTGATGCAACAATTGAAACGGAGCTTGCATTTTGCATATCCACGGCAAACTCGTCTGCAAGGGCCGGACTAAAGTTTCAAAAAATGTTAGAGGGGAAGGATTTGTTTGTAATGAGTTTAGAGGATTTAGAAGATCTTTTGAAAAAATCTGGAGTTAGATTTTACAGGAAAAAGGCACTGTATATACGGAATGCAGTTAGAAAATTCCAAACACTCTCAATTCCAGAAGATGAGTCCGCCAGAGATTTGCTTGTTAAGGAAATAAATGGACTGGGATACAAGGAGGCGAGTCATTTCCTGAGGAATACAGGGAAAGGCGATTTCGCGATCCTAGATAGGCACATTCTGGACTGGCTCGAGATAAAGCAAAGATCTCTCAGCAGGAAGAAATACATCGAAGCCGAGCAGAAGATGAAAGAAATAGCAAAAAGAATTGGCAAGAGTGTTGCAGAGCTAGATCTCCTAATCTGGAGCATGAAGACCGGAATGGTTCTAAAATGACTAAGAGAGACCCTTTGCATGCGAGAGTATGTGCCTAACAGATCCCTTTATTATTTCCAAACCAAGTTTTACCGCTTTCTTCGATCCAGGGAGACAGAATATTACTTTTCCATCTACTATTCCCGCAGTAGCCCTTGAGAGAATGGCGGAATAACCAATTTCCTCGAAGCTCTTTATCCTGAAAATCTCTCCAAAACCATCTATTCTTTTGTCAAAAATGTCTTCCAGAGCTTCAATTGTTAGATCCCTTGGATTTAAACCCGTTCCCCCGGTTATAATGCATACATCAGCCTTTTTCAGCATTTCAAAAACCGCAGATCTTATCTGGAAAACATCATCGGAAACCAGACAGTAATCAACGGCTTTTTCCCTAAATTCCTCCAGTATCAGTCTTCCAGATTCATCATCCAACGGGATGCTCTCAACGCCCCTCAGGCTTCCGTATTTCCTGAATCTGGAGGTTGAAACTGTTATTATTGCCACTCCAAAATCGAATTCCTTCTCATGCATTCAGAACCACCTCTCGAGCGTGAACTGAGATGGCTTAAACTTCAGTTTTTCAAGTGCCTTTTCAACCCTTTCTCTGCTAAAATCGTGCTCCTCACACAGCATTTCAATAACTTTTTCCCTGTTTGCTTCTCTGAACTCGATTTTGTAGTCTCTTGTGATTTTTGGATTCAGGAAAAAGTTTCTGATTTCCTCGAGGTTTTCTATTTCGGCTTTCAGAACCTTCAAAGTTCTGAAGATATCGCCGTACGTCTTTATATACTGATATGCCTTCTTAGCACCAACCCCCTTGATTCCTTCGTTGTAATCCGTTCCTACGAGTATCGCGATATCTACAAGTTGCTCCCTAGTAATTCCAAGCTTTTTAAGATTTTCAGAGAGGATTATAATTTCCGGATTAATGTCTACGTACACATTCTTCCCCGGAAGTTTCCTTTTTCCAGTTATTGCGAGATTTCTCGCAAGCCTCGGACCTCCAAAAAGCAGTGAGTCATAATCCTGGCTTCCAACATAATCCGCATCTCCGTTTGCAACCATAAAAGCTGCCTGCGCTTCACCCTCACTTGGAGCTTGAACAAAGGGAATGCCCATGTACTCGAGGAGTTTTTTAGAGCTCTCGATAACATATTCGTCAACCCTCGCGGAAGCTTGGGCATATTTCTTTGCATATTCCTCTCCAAGCTGGACGGCCACTGCCCACTTTTCTTCAGCTTCAGCTCTTTTCTTCTTTCTCTCCTCTATTTCCGCCTTTTTGAATTCCGGCGGTTCTCCGTCAAACACAAAAATCGGCCTTATTCCGAGCTCAAACATGTTTGTTACCCTGTAAAGTATACCGGAGAGATGAGAAGTTATTCTGCCCTGCGAATCCTTTAAAGGAGTTCCATCAGGCTGTCTAATCGTTGAAAGAAACTGATAAAGGGTGTTGAACGCATCTATTGCGATTTTCTTACCTGAAAAGCTTGAAAGTTCTACTTCCTCCTTCTCGAGCAATTCTCCTATATCGGCACCCATAGAGTTTGTACCTTCAAAATTTTTTAAGCTTTTTTAATTGTGAAGCGAAAGAGTCTAATAGAGCTGAAATAAGTCCTTTCAGATGATAGCGATAATAAACTACGGGGTCGGAAATCTTAAAAGCATTCTAAAAGCCGTGGAAGCAGTCGGTGGAAATGCAAAGGTTACCTTCGATGCTGAAGAAATCAAAAGGGCGAATGGAGTTATTTTGCCTGGGGTAGGTGCCTTCAAAACAGCAATAGGCAGGCTCAGAACGATCTGGCATCAAATTGCCGATATTCCAAAACTCGGAATATGCCTCGGAATGCAACTGTTTGCAACGAGAAGTTATGAAGATGGAGTTCACGAGGGCATGAACGTGATACCTGGGGAAGTTGTCAGACTTCCCAACTACGTGGGTAAAGTTCCACACATGGGCTGGAACGAGGTAAGAATCAAAAAAGAGAGCGAGCTCTTTGATGGGATCGAGAACTGTAGCATGTTTTACTTCGTGCACTCATACTATCTCCAGACAGCCGAGAGCTACATCGTTGCAGAAACCGATTACGGTATAAATTTCCCCTCAGCCGTTGAGGCTGGAAACAACTACGGTGTCCAGTTCCATCCTGAAAAAAGCGAAAGAACTGGATTAAAGATTCTTGAAAATTTTCTTAGAATTGTAAAAGCCTAGGTTTGCACTAGGCCATTATGGCGACGACGGGCAGATTTCATGAAAATTTTAAAAATCCAAAAATTCAAGAGAAATTATGCAGAGAAAACTCGAGGAGGAGAGAGAAATGCAAAAAACTGCTCTGGGAATCTATAGAGATTATAAAACAGAAACTTGGCAACAAAGTATACAGGATAAGCCTTTTCGGTTCTTTTCCGCAAAGAGCGGACCTTTTTAGCTATCTAGATATTTTAATTGTTATGAGAAGCGACAAAGACTTTGTTGAAAGAACAAAAGAAATTTACTCGACACTATCGCTTCCTGTAGATGCAGATATCGTCTGCTATACTCCAGAAGGGTTTGAGAAAATGAAGGAATCCCCCTTCATGAAAAGGGCACTTGAAAAGGAGATTGTGCTCTATGAGAAATCCGATTGATGAGGGCAGAAGATGGCTGGAACAAGCTCTTGAAGATCTCAAATGGGCCAGAGATCTCGCGGAAAGAGGTGGATATCATATAGCATGTTTTTTAGCGCAGCAGGTTGGTGAAAAAGCTCTAAAAGCATTTCTATATGCAAAAGGAGAAGAAATAGTTCTCGGCAATTCAATAGAGAGACTATGCAATCTTTGTTCTAAATACAATGCAGAATTCAGTGAGAGAGTGAATTACTTGATGCGCACTCTGACCTCCTCCCCGCCCTAAAGGGCGAAGTTTTCTAGGGCGGATCATTGGTTTGTGGTTTACCGCCTTCATTTTCATCACTTCACAGCTGGTGGGGTGTTTTTCACCCACCCCGCTCCATTCGTCCAGCGGTAGACCAAGCTGGCCTTCAGCCCGTTACCCCTATCCCTCGCCAGGAGTTGCCCTCTGCTCCTAGATCCTAGGGACTCGGGGATATGTAGGATGTTTACTGCACTATTTAAATCCGCATTTATGGCTTTTCCTGTGCGGGGACACTTAAACAAGCCTCTTTTGATTCGCCCACTTTCGTGGGATTCCCCGCACAGGGGGCTATATTCTACAATACTTTAAAGTATTCGGAGATTTTAAAGCTTTTACCCCGGCCCCTAGAAGGGGTGAGGCTTGTCATCTTTTTTGTCACAACAAGATATCAAACAGCATTCCAGACAGCATTCCCGCAAGGATTTATACGAAAAAAGCGGCGAAAGAAGCTGTAGAGTTGGCAGAAGAAATAGTGGAATTCATTAAAACTACATTAGGATTTCACCAGATTCCATAAATCTCCCTACCGCAATTGAAGCATTTTCCTTCCCTAATTCTGTTTTCAAGGACGTTATACGAATACCTTCTTATCAGCGTCTCACCGCAATTCGGGCAGTAGGTGTTTTCAAACCTGTGTCCGGGAACGTTTCCTATGTATGCATAGCTTATCCCACTATTCCTAGCAATTTTCACTGCTTTTTCTAGGATTTCGACTTTTGTCGGTTCCCTGCGATACATGAATGCGGGAAAGTACCTCGTGAAGTGTATGGGAACCTCGCTGCCAAGGAATTTAAGATGCTTTTCAACAACTTCCTCAATTTGATCCTCGTTTATCCCAGTAACAACCAAATTGACTATTTCCACGTGGATCCCCAACCTCAATGCTTCTCTGGCTGTCTTCCATGCAAGATCCTTAGCATCCAGCATTTCGTACGTTTTCTTTCCCCCCTTTATATCGACCTTGAGAGCGTCAAGTCCGGCTTTTCTAAGCTCTTTTAGGGCTAAAACGCTCATATATCCGTTTGAAACCATGGTGTTCATCAATCCCCTCTCTTTTGCAATTCTGAAAACGTCGAGCAGAAATTCGAAGAGCAACGTTGGCTCATTCAAACTCGCACACGTGCTTATATCCCCGCAGAGAATTGCCCTTTCAACTACTTCCTCAGGCCTGAAATGCATTCCATTAGGCATGGCTCTTGATAGCCTCCAATTCTGGCACCAAGGGCAAACAAAATTGCAGGAATAAGTTGAAAAGGTCATGCTCGTACTCCCGGGTTTGAAGTGGTAGAATGGTTTTATTTCTATCGGCCTGCTTTCAAGGGCGCTGAGCTTTCCATACGTTAGACTGTATAGTTTCCCATCTTTGCATACCCTAACCTTGCAGAAGCCTTTCTCGCCCTCTTTGATTCTGCAGAATCTATAACATAGCTGACAAACAACGCAATCTCTGAGCTTTCTGTAAAGCCTAGCTTCCTTCATGCTTTTATCTTCGCAACCTTCCTTATGAAGCTGATGTCTTCAGCTGTTATCCCCTTTATAAGTAGCATTATTACAGAATAAACAAAAACGCAAACAGGAATGACCAACAGGGGGTGAAGGTTCGATCCGATTATTGCCATGAGAATTGCGGAAATGGTTGGCTTTGCTATGTGCTCCAGCTTTGGAAATATGTGTAATACCCTAGCACAGATTACCACCAGCATTGACCAGTAAATTCCATTTGAAAAAACAGTTGCAACAGCCGCGCCTTCTATACCATAAACGGGAATGAGAATCCAGTTCAAGAAAACATTGATTACCATCGAAACTGCAAGCGGATAAAAATTCAGCTCGGGCTTTTCCTTGCTGCTGAAGATGCTACCATATATTCCGAAAATCGGAGATAAAAGCAAGAAGGAAAGTATCCTCATAGCATTTAGCCCCCCAGCATAATCGCTCCCGTAAGCAAAAAGGAGAAGTTCCTTTGAAATCATCGCAAGCCCGAATGCTGAAGGTATGCAGAGGGCCGAAGAATACTTGAATGCTCTGTGAAAGGCCAGATTCAAATCTTCTCCTTCAAGTTTTACAAAAACGGGTAGAAAAACTGCTGGAAAAGATACCAATCCGATTACCGCAGAAACTATGCTGAAGGCAGCCCTGTAGTATGCAACCTCCTCAGAAGGCAGGAAATATCCTATCATGACCACATCAACATTGGCAAAAATGAGCCATGTCAAAGAAAGAATTGCCGTGAAGACTATGAATTTGAATACTCTCGACTTCCGAAAGCTTTCCTCGCCATGAAACAAGAAATCGAATTTTCTAACATAGCTGAAGCTGAAAAGAAGAGAAATTAGGGAAGAAATTACCAGTGCTAGAATTGCTCCATAAAGGGATAATCCGACGCTGACTAGCAAAAAAGTGAGGAGGAGTTTAGAAAGACCAGAGACCATGCTGTTCAGCAGGTTTATTCTGAAATCGTTTAGAGCATTTGCCATGGAATTCAACAAACTTGAAATGGAGGAAAAGAATAGAAAGAGGGAAAGAAGTTGAAGAGGAGTTGCAAGAGGTTTTTCAAAAAAATCCGAAATTGCACCTGAAACAGAAAAAGCGAGCAAAGCAACAGAGGCGGATAACAAAATCTTGGTTTTTAACAAAAATTTTGAATAGCTTCCAGCGAGATTTTCATTTTCTTTGGATACGGCATCTGCTATATATCTGGTAGCAGCGGCGTTTACCCCAAGATCTGCCAGAATAGAGAAAAGGTAGATCAGAGATAAAGAGAGGGAATATATTCCAAAAAGTTCGGGCTTCAAGGCTCTCGCGAGAAAAATAACAACAATCAACCCAGTTAAACTTGCCACCAGCGTCGATGAACTGTTGTAGATGACATTTCTGAAGACCCTTTGCGCGAGCACTTTATCTCCCCTCTCTAAAGAGCGAGTTCTCCCTTAAATATCCTTTTCAAGGATTTAATCCACGATCGAGTTCTTTTGGCATGGAAAGCATTACCGGGATTTATTATTTTTAAAATAAGCTTATAAATCTTTCGCCATTCTAAATAAGAAAAATTAATTGGCAAGCTATCTTGCCCTTTTCTTATTTATCTTTTTTTCTGACCTCCTCCCCATCCTGAAGGGCGAGAGGTTCCCCGCATCTGTTCGGAGTTACATCTGTCATCTGTGGGGCAGTCGGGGTGGCCAGAGACCCCGAGGCCATAGCCACTAAAGGTTTATAAAGCTTTTCTATCTATCCCCGCCTTTAAAGGCGAGGCTTTCGCTTGTAAATCTTCTCCGAAAGGCTGATACAATCAAATCCGAGCTTGGGAATAGTTTCGCTTTTCCCTATAATCAAATAACCTCCATCCACAAGTGCCTCGTAAAAATCCCTGATAACTTTGGTTTTTTGCTCTTCAGTGAAATATATCAGCACATTTCTGCAAAAAATCGCATCCAGAAATCTCGTTACTGGTTCCTGAGATGTGAGATCATGTTTTCTAAACCTCACATGCTTCTTAACGAAGTCCTTAACCTTTAATTTGTTTCCAATTCTTTCAAAATACTTTCTTTTCATTTCCTCACTCAGATTTCTGAGCTGTGATTCAGAATAAATACCCATTAATGCCCTTTTTAAGCATTCATCATCGATGTCGGTCGCATAAACGGTGAAATTGCATTCCGTTGCTTCTAGAGTGCAAATCGCAATGCTATAAGCCTCTTCTCCATAAGCACATCCCGCGCTCCAGAATCTTAAAACCCTCTTTTCGGATATTTCTGGCAAAATTTTTTCCATGAAGAACCTGAAGGGTGTTACATCGCGCATAAATTCGGTAACGTTGATCGCTATTGCATTTATTAGTTCCGCAATTTCCCCCTCATTGCTCCTGAGGTAGCAGAAATACTCTGAAAGGTTTCTGAATCCTAGACTCCGCATCCTTAGCTCGAGTCTTCGCCTCAGGAAGCTCTCCCGGTACATATCGAGTCTTAATCCACTTTTTTTCATTACATAGTTGACGATGGATTTCACAGTCAGATCCAGAGTACATCACCGTTGCTGTACTTCACGAGCATTCTTCCATCACTCAAGTAGAAATAAACGGTTCTACCCAAACTCCCGCCGGTATCCTCTGAAATTATTCTTATCCTGTGATTTTCCAAGGCTTTCTTTACAGCTTCAACATTCCTGTCGCCTATTCGAAGGTTTTCAAGTGACAAATGCTTGAAAACCTGTGCACCTCCCGCTATCTTCGCTACCATATTCGCCTTGCTTCCTCCCATCGATGCAATGCCCTCCACCAGTATATCGACCGCTGAATCAACGAATTTTGCATTTTTAACACCATTTGATTTTGGAAGCATCGCATGAGCCAAACCACCAATTTTACGCTTTACATCATATATGGCAATCCCCACACACGATCCTAGGCCTATTGTTTTCAGAATTCCCGATGCTGCAATTTTCGCTTCCCCTATCCCAACCACGATCTCCATGCTATCCCAGCATACCCATCATTTTCATTACATAGCCCAGAAAATTATCATCCGGTATCAGCGTAACCAGGATTTCTATTGCCTCCTCTTTTTCCCTCAACTCCGTTTCGAAGATTATCACGTAATCACCCTTATCCGCAATCTGGGCAACTATTGCCTCAACTATTGCAATAATCAGATCGCTTGCAAAACTCGGTGGACTTGGAATCAGCATTATTCCAAGCATTTCTGCAATAGCATTGCAGAAGGAGGATGAGAGTATATTCCCCACTTCCATGAGCGTTGAATCCTGGAGAGATTGATCGCTCGTAAGAAGTTTCACCAGTCTATCCGAATTCGGAAAAGCAATGAAAAGATAACCGCTTCTACCATTTTCCATGTCCTCAAGTGCTGTAACAACACCGGTAACCGGTTTTTCGTCAAAAAATTCATGAATTTTAGAGATTTCTGCCAATTTAACACTTGGAACGCTCATTTCGATCAATTTTCCGAGCATAGTTGAAAGAGATGTTGCCGCATGTGCCACGCCTATATTCCCGAGTTCCTTTAGCGCATCCATCTGTTCGGCGTTAAATTTTATTTCAACCAAACTTCTCACCTCCCAAAAGACTTGCCACATCTATAATGGGCGCAACTGTCCCATCACCCAATATAGTTACCCCGCTGAAACCTCTAACCTTCGACAAAAGCCCCGTGAGGGGTTTGACAACTATCTCCTGCTGATCAACGATTGCATCTACAACGAGAGCTACTTTTTCTCCTTCCCTTTCGACTATTATGCCAACTCCATTTTCATTTCCGTTACCGCAACCAAATATCTCGGAAAGTCTAAAAGCGGGAATTAGATTTCCACGAACAAGAAGAAAAGGATTCCCATGTATCTTTCTATAATTCCCAGAATCAACATAAACTGCCTCGATAACATTTGAAATTGGAACCGCATAAGTTTGACCATCGATTCTTACAAGAAGCGACTTTATGATTGCTACAGTTGGAGGAAGGACTATCCTAATCTTCGTTCCTTTTCCCTTTTCGGATATAATTTTCAGACTTCCGCCAAGTCTTTCAACGGTCGTTTTTACAACGTCCATTCCCACGCCCCTCCCGGAAATCTCGGTAGGCACGTCTTTAGTTGAAAAACCGGGCACAAAAATCAGCATCTTAATCTCTTCATCACTCAGCTTGCTGTTCTCTGAAATTAGTCCCTTTTCTATTGCCTTCCTTTTTATTTTCTCAATATCTAGCCCTCTGCCGTCATCTTCTATTTCTATAATAACGTTGTTTCTTTCTCTCCTAGCGGAAAGCCTTATTTTTCCAACTTCACACTTTCCGGCCGCCAGCCTTTCTTCGGGACTTTCAATGCCATGATCTACGGCATTTCTGAGCAAATGCATTATCGCATCGCTCATCTCATCCAAAACGGTTCTGTCCAACTCTGTATCCAAACCGTCCATCGTGAAGTCGATCTTCTTTCCAAGCTTTCTTGAAAGATCTCTGACCATTCTCGGGAATTTGTTAAATACATTTTCAACCTTAACCATTCTGAGCTTCATAACTTCATCCTGCAAGCTCGTAATGGACTTGTCCATCACGTTTATAACCTCGCTAAGCTCCTGGATCCTGTGCTTGGAGGCGATTTGCAAAAGTCTGCCTCTAGCAATAACGAGCTCGCCGATTAAGTTCATTATAGCATCGAGAACCTTAACGTCAACCCTCACAGCTTCTGACTTTTTAATTTCCTTCCTTTCCTCAACTTTATCCTCCTTAGGCTTCGCTTCAGGAACGACCTCATTCACAGTAAATTTTTCTATCTCAGAGATTCCCTCCAGCGCCTCTTCAACCAATTTTGGATCCCCTTCAGCGTAAATAGTAAAAGATTCGCAACCTTCTTCGATCTTCTCCTCTTCAGGTTCAGTAGCTTTTATTTTGCAAACGCTACGCAGCGTTTCGAGAATCAGGAGATTTCGAACGCCTTTCATCTGGCAGTCTTCACAAATTTTTATTTTAATCTTGAGATTCACATTCTGCGTAAATTTTTCAGCTTTCCCATCCATCCCAGTGATTTTCTCAATCAGCCCCTGGCAATCTGCTTCATCACAGTTTTCCGATTCTATTTTGTCGAGAATTTCCGATATCTTATCAGCACATGCCAGAAGAGCGTCTACAATCTCTTCCCTCACATCCCTTTCCTTCAAATCACCCAGAACGCTTTCGAGCTTGTGGCAAAAGTTCTCAAGGTTCTTATACCCCATGAAACCAGCCATCCCCTTTATCGTGTGCACAGCCCGGAATATTTCATCTATAGCGGACTTTTCTCCCTTTTCAAGTCTAAGAAAGCACTGGTTCATAATTTCAACGTATTCCCTTGCCTCCTGTAGAAATTCCGTTCTGTAATCGCTCATCCTATCTCCTCCACAAATCTTGCTATCTCCTCTGCTATTTCATAGAGAGGTTTTATGCTGTCAACTGCTCCTATTTCGATAGCAGCCTTAGGCATTCCAAAAACAACACAAGTGTCCTCGCTGCATGCAATCACTTTGCCACCTAAATCGTGGATCCTTTTCATCCCCCTAGCCCCGTCTTCACCCATCCCAGTCAAAATAACCCCGACAGCTTTACCGCCATAAACTTGGGCCACGGAGTATGCAGTCACATCAACGGAGGGTTTCACGTTGTTCACGGGCAATCCATCAAAAACCTTTATTCTAACAACACTGAGGGCTCTCCTGAGTTTCATGTGCATACCCCCCGGAGCTATGTATGCAACGCCATTCCTTACCCTCTCGTTGTCCTCTGCCTCCTTTACCTCGATCTCGGAAATTTCGTTCAGTCTGTCTGCAAGCTGTTTGGTGAAGTTCGGCGGCATGTGCTGAACGATGAAAACAGGAGCAGGAAAATCTTCCGGAAGTCTCGGAATAACATGCTCAAGTGCGGAAGGTCCTCCGGTGGATGAGCCAACTATTACACATACACCGTTTGCCTTCCAGTTCCTCCTGACAACTTCTCCCTTCAGCCTTCTAAGATTCTGCAATCTTATGATGTTGGGGCTTACTTTAACTACCATTGTTATCTTGCGTATAAGCTCATCTGCTATCTCCTCAATCCCGCCGCTTGGCTTCGGAATGAAATCCAGCGCTCCAAGACGTAGAGCTTCGATAGTTTCTCTTGCGCCTTCATGCGTTAAAGAGCTCAGCATTATCACCGGTTTTGGTTTCTCTTTCATCAGCCTCTCAAGCATTCTCAGACCGTCCATATTGGGCATGTTCACATCGAGCGTTATGACATCCGGGTCAAATTTTGCCACCTTCTCCAGCGCATCTAATCCATCTTTCGCCGTAAAAACCTCGAATCCGGCATTTCTGAGAATTTCCGACACTCTCAACCTTATTAAGGCTGAATCGTCCACTACAAGCACCTTCATACCCTTGCCACTTTTTTGAGTTCCTCTATCACCTTCGGCGCCTGAAAAGGCTTGACTATATACCCCCTAGCCCCGAGCTTTATGGCCATCTTGACCATCTGCTCCTGCCCCACTGCGGTGCACATCACAACCTTTGCACTTGGATCGATCTTCTTTATCTCCTTCAGAGCTTCTATGCCGTTCATTTCCGGCATAACTATATCCATCGTTACCAAATCGGGTTTGAGCTGTTTGTAAAGTTCAACTGCCTGTTTTCCGTTTTCGGCCTCGCCGGCTATGTCAAAACCGGCGGAAAATAGAATGTTTTTCAACAGCTTTCTCATAAAAGCCGTGTCATCAACTATCAAAACTCTAACCACCTTTACCACCTCCTAACTTCTTTGCACTTTCACTAACAATTGCAACTCCTTTTGGTGTCAGCTCTATTTCCTTCCTCACCTTAACAACCCTTGCAATTCCAAGAGAGACGAATTTTTCGTATATCCTGTTCAGTTCATCCGTAGAAATTCCTAAAATTGACTCAATATTTACAGAGTCGAGTCCCGTATAAACCATTGTCAGTATCTGCTCCTCAAGCTCAGAAAGTTTCTCCTTTGGTTTCTGTTGCTCCAAAATTCTCTTCAAGTACTCCTGCAAAAGCTCAAGGGTTGTCTCAGGGCATAATATAAAGCTGGTCACGACTTCTTTTCCCTCCATATGTGTAATTGAGAGAACCAGTCTCTGCTTATCGCCCACAGTTCTCTTGTCCTTGCTTACGGAACCAAGAGAGCTGAAAGGTATCCTTATCTGTCTTTCTGGTGATAAAAACCATACAGCAGACTCAGTTATGCTGAAATATCCCTTATCCCACTTTGAATCCGAAACGAGAACTCCACCTCGAAGAGCTGGGGATAAAAAGTAAACTGCAAACTTATCCGATTTCATGTTGAATGCAAGAAACTTCAAAACACTTCTCTGTTTTTCGCCAAAGTTTAGATATATCTCCCTGCCGGCCTTTATTCTTATACACTCCCTGCCCGCGCATTGGGTTAGCTCCAAATCGGAAATTGCCTTGAATTCTACAACCTCCTTCCCTATCGTCATATTTTTTTCTCCAATTAGGACTTCCACCTTTCTCCATTCCTTGTCAAATATTTCCGCTAAAAGCCTCGTTTCAGGCATACTATCGTATTCCTTCCACTTCTCCCTCGTTCAGAACTTTGTTAAGGTCGATAAGTATCAACAATCCGTCTGGAAGCTTTCCAACGCCTTTCAAAAACCTTGCTTCCTCCCTCGCAGTGATTATGCTCGGCAAAGCCTCTATGTCCCTCTGTGGCAGATACTTCACCTCATTAACTGTATCCACCATCATACCAATGATCGCATTGTTGTGCTCAACGACTATTATGCGGGTATCGTTGTCTATTGGCTTGGGAGGCATTCCAAATCGTTTTCTGAGGTTCACTATTGTCGTAATTTGCCCCCTGAGATTAATGACGCCCTCAACAAAATCCGGGGCATTTGGAATCCTCGTGATCTGTGAAGGCCTGATTATCTCGCGAACCTGGGAAATGTCTACACCGTAGCGCTCTTCTCCAAGTCTGAAAACGATAACCTGAACGGTTTCGCCCTTCATAGTCTGCATCAGGTCACCTCAAGGAAAAAATTAGAATTTGAAGCTCTCTCTGATTGCCTTCAGCGTTTCGTTTGCAATGGCGTTTATCCTTTCAATGCTCGTGCTCACCTGCTGGACAGCTGCAGTTTGCTCTTCTATTGCAGCAGAAGTCTCCTCGGAACTGGCAGCATTCTCCTCAGCAGTAGATGCAACTTCTTCGAAACTCTTCGCAATTTGCTCGATCCTAGAGACTCCTTCCTTCGCCTTCGTCGCTAAAAGACCGATCATCTCGCCCATAGAATTGATCAGAACCGCTATATCTCTCGCTTTGTTGAGGGCAATTTCTATGTCTTTGCTTCCAATTTCCGAAGTGGATTTGACTTTCAGAATCGCATCTATTACTTTCTTCGTCTCATCCTGAACGCTTCTAACGATCTCCGCTATTTCTTCAGTACTCTTCCTGCTCTCTTCGGCGAGCTTTCTTACCTCGTCAGCAACCACTGCAAAGCCTCTACCGTGTTCGCCCGCCCTTGCCGCCTCGATTGCAGCGTTAAGGGCCAAGAGATTTGTCTGATCAGCTATCGACTTTATTCTTTCCGTTACCTTTCCTATACTCCTCACCGCAGCTTCAAGAGCTTCTACAATTTTTGCAGTTTTCTCAATTTCAGATACAATTGTCGAGAGTCTTTCAAGACTCTTCTCTCCAGTTTCGCTTGCCTCATTTGCTCTTTTAACTGCATTTCCTGCCTTCACAGTCATCTCGTTTGCAATTCTGTCTAGCTCCCTGAAAAGCTGCTCAGCAGATTTCACGTCTGCAAGGGAAGTATTCGCAAGTCTAGATAAGTTCTCACTGCCGGTAGCTATTTGCTGGGAGGCACTGCTTATCTGTTCCATTCCCGAATTTAACTGGTTTACAGCTTCACTCGACTCCTTCAATCTTTTTATGGTTTCTTCCATCCCCTCTACTATTGTTCTAGCGATTTTTTCAAGTCTTTCCGCGAACTCGTTAAAAGCGTCGAAAGCTTCCCCAAATTCATCGTCCTTCAGTTTCTGTATTCTTGTCTTAAGTTCTCCGAGCTCAAGCCTCTTTATTCCATCGCTGAGTATCGTGAGGCACTTTCCTGTGTAGGAGAGCATTTCTTCTATTTCTCTTTCCTTCTGTTTGAGTTCTGTCAGGTCCTCAATTGTCTCTATAACCCCCAAGAGATTGTCGCCAACATATACGGGCCTTGCAGTTGCCCTTACATATGCCTTTCTTCCGCTTCTTGGGAAAACGAGCTCCGTTTCGACTACATAGGCATTTTCGAGTATTTTGGATCTTGAAACGGTCTTGTAATATTTTTCCGCATCCTTTGGATTGTCAATTACTAGGTCTGCAAGAACCGGTCTCTTTTCCTTGTAGAATGCCATCCAGGCATTATCGGTGCCAACAACCTCCTCAGCTCTCACACCTGTTAAGGCCTCGCATGCCTTGTTCCAGTAAACGACCTTGTGCTTCGCATCGATGAAAAACGCTGCAGTTGGAAGGCTGTCTATAATTTCCTTCAGTTCTTCTTCTTTCTCCTTCATCGGCGTAATGTCATTGAAAACCTCAATGTAACCGACAAACTTTCCGTCAACGGTGACTGGATAAATTGATGCAGATGCGAGGAACTCCAATACATCCGAGACTAGTTTTATCTCAATATTTTCAACTTTTTCCCTTTTCTTAATTCCCTCTACCAGTTTCTTTGCGTTTTCTCTGTAGCTCTTTTCCACAACTGCAACATCAGTGGGCTTTTTGCCTAATATCTCCTCAACACTTCCAAATCCCGCAAGCTTTGCCACATTCTGGTTTGCGTACTTTATCAATCCATCGTCACCAACGAAGATGACATATCCGGGCATGTTTTTGAAGATCTCTCCCAGAAGAGCATATGCTCCCTTTGCTTCCTCTTCCTTTTTCTTTATCGGCGTCACGTCAACAAAAAATCCAACCATTCCCTCCAGATCTCCATTAAGCCGCACAGGAGCGCAGGATGTTAGTATGTGAAAGACGCCTTTGTCTGTATTTATGCTTGTCTCAATGCCTTCAACTTTTAACCCGCCATTTTCGAGGGCGGTTTCTATCATTGTCTTCATTCCGGCTTCTGCCAGGGTTCTTTTTCCAGTTGGATCCCTAAAGATTTCCGAGGGTCTGAAGCCTATTACTTCCTCTGCGGATTTTCCGTAGAATTCAAGCGCATAGTTATTTACGTATTTTATCCTTCCATTCTTGTCTACGAAGTAAATGAAAACCGGCTTCGGAATGCTCCTGAAGAGTTGCTCGAGGAATTTCTTTGCTTTTTCGAGCTCTTTTTCTTTTTCTTCAAGTTCCTTTTTCAGTTTTTCAATCTCCCCATTACTCGGCTCCAAAACAGATTTCAGCTTTTTCAGAAATTCCTCATTTCCGAAGAGACTCATAAATTTCTGCATATCTTCCATATCATCACCAAACCTCTTTTTGAAATGCAAAAAATAAAATTTTCTTTGTAAATTATAATTTTTCGTTCGTAAATTCATTTTTGAAACAGAATTTAATCTAACACAAAGCAAGGTTTCTCTACTTGCTCATCTGAAAATTCAAAAGACTAAAAATGGGAGTACCCCCTAAAGGGGACGACGGTCCGGTCCAAATAAACCCCGGATCCTTCTTCAACTCTTCCTATCTCCAAACCAATATCGCTGCTTTCAGCTGTAAAAAGGAGCTCGTAATCACCGCCTCCATAAAGAAAAAGTTCAATTGCTTTCTCTTCACCTACAAATTCCGTCAAATAACTCAAGTCAAGCTTATCTCTCTCTATTACTATTTTAACTCTGCTGGCTTTAGAGATTAAATGCGCCGAAACTGCGAGGCTGTCACTTATGTCCGTTAAAGCGCTTGCATATTCCGAGATTAACAGACCCTCATGAATTCTCGGCTCAGGCGTGTAAAGCTTTTGAGCATAAGGCAATTCATCTCTTCTAAACCCCTTTTCGAGCATTTCGAGACACAGCTGAGCCTTTCCAAGCGCTCCGGTTAGGTAAACCTTGTCACCTATCCTTGCCCCCTCTCTCGTTAGAATTCTTCTAGCGCTTCCCACCGCGAATCCCGAAATTGTTAGAACTGGAGAAAAATCTATATCCCCTCCAGCAACCTTAACCCCAAATTTTTCTGCCCAGCTCTTTATTCCGAGAAGTATCTTCCTGAATATTCCCTCATCCGGCTCTCTGAGGGATATGGAACTTAGAAAAACCAGAGGTTTTGCACCGCTTCCAGCCAAATCGGAAAGCGTTACAGCAACGGCCATCTTTCCGTACTCTTCGGGCTCCATGAACCTAGGGAAGTCGCACAATTCATTAACCGTATCGCATGTAAAAACCAGAAACTCATCGCCGTATCTAAGAAAACCCGCATCGTGTTTCCCAGCTGGTACGTCGATTTTCTCATCGCCAAAGATTTCCTCAACAATCTTCAGAAGTTCGAACTCTCTCATACTCGCAAAGAACCTTGCTCGTAACATAAAGGCTCGTATAGCCCAGACTTCCGAGACTGATTGCCCTATAATTCCCCAACTTCTTCAGGGTGCTATCGAAAAAATCACCATGAGCAAATGCACCAATGCATATTGCAACCCTCTTTTTGAGTATGTCCTTACTGAACTTTTCACCCTTCTCACTCATCAAAATGACCTCTTTCCCTTCCAGAATTTCAGAGAAATCATTTTCTAGAATTTCGATCAGAACTTTTCCATTCGCTTCAATCTTTTTTTTCTTGAAAAGATCTTCCATAAGACCTACAAATCTGTTGTAATTTCTAGGCAATCTAGTTTCCCTGTCCACCCTTATCAGCAAATCACGAACGGTATGAACGTAGACATCGAAGGTCTTCAAGGGGGAATCCAGCAAAAGGAGGAGGCATTGATGAACTATGTCCGGTCTTCCCCTTTTTTCCCTGAACTCGAGTTCTCTCATTGCAAGATGATGCTTTGAATCGTCCAGCAAAATATCTTCAGGTCTCTTTTTCCTTTTTTTCGCATCCGCAACAATAGAAGGGTGTCTTTTCAATTCTTCCGGAACGAGCTCTAGATTGGCTTCCAGTAGAACAAATGCGTCCCTCACTTCAGACATACAACTGGCTGCTTGCTGTTCAGTATTACATCCTGCGCTACGCTTCCAAACAATATCTTCCCCGTCTTCGTTTTCTTTGTTGTGCCAATAATTATAATTGAGGCATTGACTTTATCCGCAAAATCAAGAATAAACTTTGCCACGTTCTTTTCTTTGGAAAGTACAGTTTCGAATTCAACCCCTTTCTCCCTTGCCAATTCGGCGCATTTTGCAAGCATTTCTCTTCCCATTTTCTCTCCTTCCTCCTCAAGTACTTTTTCTGCAACCATTGAACCAACTTTCGGAACCTCAACGCAGTGCAAAAAGTAGACTTTTTCATTTCTCAACTTTGCCTCCTCCACCGAAAACCTTGCAATTCTCTCCCATCTCTGCAGATCTATGGCTGATATTATTGCCATAATTTAAGTGATCCGGAAATACAAAAACTTTTCTTTTAATCGCTTCATCTCCTTAAAATTCCCCCAACTAACCCGCCAACCGCCGTTACAGAAGAGAAAACAAGGGATAAGATGATTATCGCAAGTCCCAGAGAGCCTCCGACTATTAAACCGAATAAAAGGCCTGGAATTCCTGCAAGGAGACCTCCCAAAGTTATACCGAAGAGAAAAACCAGAATTCCGAGCAAAATTCCCCCAAAAGCCCCTGCCAGAAGACCTGCTATGAAGCCGCGAACAGCGCCTTTTGCCACGATTCCAGCTATGATACCGGCAATTAGGGGGCCTAAAATCGGGATCCAGCCCAGAAAGAGCAGAGCGATGAATCCCACTAAACCGCCAAGAAGAACGCCGCGATCGGGCATAAATTTCCCCCTCCCCATGAATTTAAATATTTTTGGTTAAATCTATCTTTGTGTCTCTGAAACAAACCAGCAAATGCCTGAGTGACTATGAAAATCTATCTCAAAAAAGTTGAGCGAAAATTATTTAAGCCGAAAATCATAGTATAGTACAGAGTATAGCTTTTAACTAAATTTGGGGGTGATTTATATGATTCTTGTTATCGAACTCACCCTGGGTATACTCTCTGGTATCTTCCTCTCCCTCTATGTTCCCTCCATGCTGAAAAGCGGAACCGCCGAAATATACGGCTATCTGGCACTCCTCAGCTCAATTTCCACAATCTTGGGGTACTTAGGTATGGGCAGGTCTCTTGACAGGGGTTACAGAGCTCCAGTTCTATCCCTAGCGCTTCTGGGTTTAGCAGTCATATGCTTGGAGAATTCAATGATAATTCCCGCAACTCTGATCTTTGGAGCCTACCTTGGTGCCCATTACGTAACCCTCCTATACCTTGCGAGTGACAGGACAAGGAATCTCATACTAGCGCATTCCGCGAACTTCTTTGGAGCTTCCGTTGGAGCGATAGCCGTTCTTGTAAACGCATACAGCCCGATGATTTCAATTCTTTCTCTAACGGCTCTCGGCTACTACTGGCTTCTAAAGCCGGCGAGAATCGAAAAAACTGAAAAAAGGATGTCAACAAAAGAGGTTTGTTTAGTTTTCTCAGTTCTCGGCCTAGCGCTGGGAATATCTGCCATGAATATCGATTATTACCTAGCAATGAAGTTCGATGCCGAAAAGGAGATAGCCCTGCTTGTTGCAATTGCTTCGCTCTTCTCCTCGCTTGCAACCCTTCTATCAGCAAAAATAGTTACCGAAATTGAAAGCCTCAAGCTCCATGTGGTATCCACAGTGATTCAGGCCATAACCTACGGACTAATCGGCATCACGCCCGTTTTTACCCTCGCAGTCTTCCTAGTAGCGCTGGGCGATTCGGCTTTGATCATTGCGGATTCATCTCTAGAGAACATTTTCACGAACGGACAGGAACAGAAGGGTTCAATTATAGCCATCGCAGGAGTTTCATGGGAGATATCCGCCGGAATTGGAAAACTTCTCGGAACTGCAATCTTTTCAATTTCTCCAGAGGCTCCCTTCCTAATCTCAATGGCAATACTCTTCCTCTACGCAACATTCTGGGCTTCAAAGCTCAGGTTCGAACCCATTGTAGCGAAAACAGTAGACATTCTCTTTAGTCAAGACGTTAACGCCGGAGCTGAATCTGCAAGCTGACCTCCTCCCCGCCTTGAAGGGCGAGGCTTTCAGGTGGTAACCTAAACCTCCCTGTCTTGGCGGGAGCCTTCGCCCTTCAGACAGAGAGGGGGGATCAAAAGCCTCGGAACCTTGCTCATCTCCAGCCTGAAACCCACTTGCTCAAGAAAAGCTTTAGAAAGCTTTCCTTCACCATGAATCATAAGTTCAAGCAAATCCTCTTCTCCATCGATATCAACGGAGGCAAAAAACGAATCAAATATCTTAAAAGACATTCCCAGTGATTGAGCTATCTTCAGATGCTTCAAAAAGCTACCGTAATGATAGGAGACTCTAAAGCCCTTTTTTCTAACTAGTAGCATGTTAGTGCCTCCTTTCCTACCTGGCGCTATTATTACGTCCTCCTTCTCTTCAAAAAATCTCTTAACCGTTTCTCTATTCAAAAGGGGCAGATCGGACATGATTACAGCCTTCGGAACCTCTGAAAGCTCAGAATTTATACAATCATCAAGCTCTCTTTTGTCCTCAACAACTTCTGCATCTATCTCGATGTCCAGCTTTGAAGTCGTAATCACCTTTATTTCAAGGTCAAAACTCTTGAGTACATTCAGGACATCCTGAAGCATCAGCTTCGCAAAAACTTCCCTCTGCTTCTCGCTTAAAACATCGGAAAGTCTAGATTTCGGATTTATTGGCTTAAATGGGACTACTACCTTCATGAGAATATCCTTTCAACCAACCACTTGGAATCGAATTTAACCAGATCATCGTAACCCTGACCGGTGCCCAGATAAAGGATTGGCTTTTGAGTGGCATAGCAGATCGAGATTGCGGTACCTCCCTTTGCATCGGCATCTATCTTCGTCAGAATTGTTCCATCTATTCCAACTGTCTCGTTGAACATCCTCGCCCTTTCAACTGCATCATTCCCGGCTATGCTCTCATCAACAAAGAGGATAAAATCCGGCTTTGTAACCCTCTTTATCTTTTCAAGCTGGTCCAGAAGGTTTTTCTTCGTATGCATTCTTCCTGCGGTGTCTGCAAGAACCAAATCGATTCCCTTGCTTTCCGCATGCTTTATGGCATCGAAGATAACAGCCGCTGGATCCGAACCCTGCTTCTGTTTCACAACCTTTACCCCCAATCTTCTAGCATGTTCCTCGAGCTGCTCTATCGCTCCAGCCCTAAAGGTGTCGCCAGCTGCAAGAACTACACTGTATCTCTCCATCAATTTCTTCGCCATCTTCGCGATGGTTGTAGTCTTTCCAGTTCCATTAACCCCCACGAAAACTATGTTTACCGGTCTCTTTGACCTCAATCTTTTTTCCAGCTCCTCTTCAAAATCGTAATAGTTTCTGTCCAGTATTTCTATGAGGCTCGCCTTCAGCTCGCTTTCGATTATTCTGTAAAGGCTTTCCCCTATCTTCTTCCTCCTTCCGGCAATTCTCTGTTTCATCCTTTCCCTTATCTCGCTCACAGCGTCGAAGGCAACATCACTTTCAAGCAGGACAATTTCAAGTTCGTCCAAAATTTCATCAACTTTTTCCGCACTTATTACAACTTCTCCGCTTACAAGGGCTGAAATTTTTTCTTTTGCCTCACTTACATCAATTTTCTCCTTCAGCTGCCTTAGCTTTTCCCTGAGGGCCTTAAACATCTACTTCTTCTCCTGCTTCGACAATTCAGCTATTTCCCGCTGAATTTTCGAAGCTTGAACTGCCACTTCCCTTAATGCGCTTGCAGCCTCGCTGCTAGCTTTTTCAACTTCCTCGAGCTTTTTCTTTATGAACTCGAGGGTTTTTTCGGCATCCTTTTCAACCACTATTCCAGCTCCAACATTAACTAGGAACTTCTTCGTCTCCCTGAAGTCGACGTATCCGAAAACCCCTCCTCCGAGGCTTATCAATGCGTTAACAGCTCCTTCCGAAGACTTCAGAAATTCAAGAGTTGAGATTGCCCTTCTGTACTCATTTGCGAGTATTTCGAGCTCTACTATCCTCCTCTGCAGCAATTCAAACTCTCTCTGCAGCTGCTGAAGCTCTGCAACCTTTTCCTCAACACTCATTCACCCACCTTTCCTATCTCCTCAACTCTTATGAGATGCCTCGGAACCTTGTGATTGCTTCCAATCAAAGAGTACAGTTTTTCCAAAGCTAGCTTTTCACTCTTCGCATCCACCAATTTTCTAAACCTTTTCCAGCCATCCAAATCCTTAAAAACACCTTTAATCTCGAACATAAAACCACCTCAGGGGAATAGAGCTTCCTCTATCACCCCAAGCTCATATCCGGTCGTATCCCTGCCTACAAGATAGCCTTTCGAATTTGCGATAACGCTTGATCCAACCATATCGTTGCCAAAATTTGCGGTTCCCTTCAACGGTTCTATCCTCATTACGTTCCTGATTTTTCTCATCTCCCAATCGTTCGTGTTCGGATGCACCAGCGCCCCCCTGTTGGTAACAACTGCAGCCATCCCGACTGTCTTTATTCCTCCAACGGTTCCGGGAATAATTTCTATGTCAAGAAAGTCGGAAATCTCCTCAACTATTTCACTGGGCATTTCGGGATGAGCGAGACCCCCGTAGTCGTTGATAAGAAAGTTGTTCCCAATGCATGTCATTTGTGTGCTGATCACCTTAACTTCAACTATTTTTTTCAGCTTCTCCAGCTCCTTTGTCAAAATGCAGTCGCTAACAACAGCCCCCCGAGAATTCAGGGCAACCATCGCTCCAACAAGCTCCGAACCGGAAATTGTCGTGGTTACAACCTCTACCCCCAAAACCTCCTTCAGAGACTGCTCGAACTTCTCGTCCTGTACGCCAACAATTGCGAATTCCTCAGAAACTTTGGCAAAAAGTCCTATCAGCGGACTTCCTCGAACGGCTAGCAGTTTCATGCAAGTTCAACTTCTACTATACCGTCGTCAAATTTCACAGCCCTCAGCTTGATCCTCGAAGGGGCCCATTTCGCTCCTCTGCTCCAGAGAAATTCGTTTACCTTTTCATCGAGCTTCACGTTCTCTACAGGTACTTTCATATGTCTGCTGAGGAATCTCTTAATGTATTTCACGCCCTTTTTCGCCCTAAGCCACCTCGGATATCTGACGAGTTTCTGCCTTAGCCTTATGGAGTATATCCTCTCAAGCTGAATGTTTGCCATAGAAACACCTCAAACTTTCAGCTTTCTTCTCCTCCAGTACCTTCTCTTGGGGCTGTAAAATACTCTTCTCTTGGTCTTTATCGTAACCCAGACTGGTGCCCTAACGTTTGCCTTCAACGCCCTTGCAAGCCTCAGCTTTACCCCGAGAGTTTTCTTCCCCATAATCTCACTTCCTAACAATTTTGGTTTCCCTCTTTTTCTGGATCCTCCTCAAAATTTCAACCAGCATCTCATCCGTTATCTTCGACTGTATTTTTCCGGCCTGGGCTAAATAAACCAGCTGGGCTTCCACAGCCTCAGCTATATCCGGATGGGCCAGTTTCAGTCTTGCAAGTCTTTCCCTGGCCTCTGGTTCAAGTATAACCCTGAGTATCGCCCTTTTTTGCTCTTCAGCCTGCCTTCTAAGTTCTTCCTGTCTTCTAAGCTCCTCAAGCTCCCTCTGTCTTTGGAGCTCAAGCAACTTCCTTCTCCTGATCTCCTCTATATCCTCCTCCATTTCCACCACCTAATACTTCTTTAGTTCCGGTATTTTCTCTGAAAGCTCTTTCTTAATTTCATTCGCTATTTTATCCAAGAAAGCTCTTCCAGCCGGGGTTACTATCCTTCCCTCCTTTGTTTTAGTCACATAACCAAGCTTCTCAAGCTGATGCAGGGCATTTCTGACAATTGCACCGCTGCCCTTTGCAAAGTGCGCGAGCCTAACACCTCTCCTCTTTCTCCCGCCGTAAAATGTCCTCAGCCTCTCTATCCCCACTGGACCATCTATGTAGATTCTCCTCAGTATCGATGCAACCCTTATATACCACCAGTCCCCCTGCTCGGGTGCCCTCTCCCTGTTAACACCGGTTTTTACAAAATTCGCCCACTCCGGAGGGGAGATTTCATTCTTAAGACTCTCAGCAACCCTCTTTATCAGCAAATCCGCCGGAACATCGTACACACTCATAGTATCACCTCTCAATCGTTATCACAAAGCCCCTAACATCTGTGACTCTGCATCCAAGCCTTTCTATCAATTCCTTCACCACCAGCTCTTTGTTTTCCCTCATTCCCGAATTCCTGAGGAGCTTTACCTTTACAATTCCCCTTTTTTCAAGTAGCAGATTTATTTCGTTTAATAAGCTTTCCGTTAACCCTTTCTTTCCGACATTTATCCTTGCAATTTCCATCGCTTCAATTCTGTTCTCTCCTAAAAAATTTTTTCATGGAAACAGAGGAGGAATCCTCAGTCCAAGGGTTTCCTCGAAACCGAGCATCAGGTTCATGTTCTGGATTGCCTGTCCACTCGCCCCCTTGATCATGTTGTCGATTGCAGACACGATCAAAACCCTGTCAGTCCCTTTGAAGATCGCTATATCGCAGAAATTGCTGCCCCTAACCTGAATTAGTTTAACCTCGTCCTGAAGCCTAATGAAGTAGCAGTCCTTGTAAAATTCCTCGTATATCTTCCGAAGCTCTTCAACCTCAAGATCTCCGCGCAGAAAGACGTGGGCATTGCAAAGAATCCCCCTAGATCCCGGAAAAACCTGTGGTGTGAAGTGCACCCTTAAATCCTGCTGAAATCTCCCCAACTCCTGCACGATTTCATAGTAATGCCTGTGATCCGTTGGCCTGTAAACAACGATTGACTCGTGGAGGTTTGGATAATGCGTGAACTCCGAAGGCGTTTCCCCTGCCCCAGTTATGCCGCTCTTGCAATCCAAAACGGCATTTTCTATCAGCTCCAGCTTTGCCAGTGGCGCCAGTGAGAGTATTGCCACTGTAGAATAGCAGCCGGGATTTGCAACGAGCTTTGCTTTTTTTATTTCATCCCTTCTAAGTTCCGGTATCCCAAATACGGCCTCCATGTAACCTGTATGCTTTTTTCCGTATACCCTCTCATATACATCCCTCGGGAGCCTGTAATCAGCCGAGAGGTCAACAACCCTTATACCAAGCTCGATGAGCTTTGGAACGTAAACCATCGCTTCCCCGTGGGGGACTGCAGTGAAAACCAGATCGCAGTCGGAGAAGTTATCAATCTCCGGCCTGCAAAATTTCAGGTCATAAAAGCCCTTGAGAAATCTGTGAACCTTCCAGACTTCTTTTCCCTCAAACCTCCTCGAGGATATCTTGGAAACTTCAACATTTGGATGCAGTGCAAGCAACCTTAAAAGCTCACCACCCGTGTATCCGCTGGCCCCTATTATTCCGATCTTCATAACTCGCCTTAAGCTCTCAGGATATATAGCTATTCAAATCTCAACGCCTCTATTGGCTCCAGTTTACTCGCCCTCCAGGCTGGATAAAGTCCGCTTAAAACCGATGTGGCGATTCCGATGGAAAAGCCCAGCAAGACGTAGCCCAAAGTCGCAAACTGGAACATGAATCTAGTTTCGCGAAGTATGAGGTAATTTATTCCATAACCGGCTGCTATGCTCAAGATGCTGCCGACAAAACTTCCCAGCATACCCAGAATTAAAGCTTCAAGCAAGAAAATTTTTAGAACAGTTGCCCTGCTCGCCCCAATGGCCCTCATTATTCCTATCTCCTTCGTTCTCTCTATGGTTGACATCAGCATTATGTTCAAAATGCTTATTCCCGCAACCAGCAAAGAAACCCCGGCAATTGCCATAAGAAAGAGATTTATCTGATCAAAAGCCCTTTTTATGGTTTCAAGAATCCTTTTCATTTCAAATACATTCACCTTCTCTTCCTTGGTATTCAGTCTTCTTTCTATTTCCTCCCTTATCTTTGGAATATCATCCATATTCCTTACCTTCACAAAGACGCTTGAATAGCCCGAAGTAGACAGTTCAGAGAACCTGTCTTCGGAAACTATTATCGCAAGATTTGGATTTATGTCGTATCTAATTCCGGCGTTTTCAAGGATCCCGATAACCTTAAAATCGCTTCCGTTTATTGAAACCTTTGAACCGGGCTTTATTTCAAACATCTTTGCGAGGGAGTAACCAACCACACACCCTCTGCTCAGTTCGATACTCCCTTTCTCAGCGCTGAACATCGCCTTCACGTCATCCTCTTTCATACCATAGATCGTTGCATAGGTTCTCTGATTTTTTAACTCAACTAGGAGGTAATCGCTCTTAACAGCTATCGCGTTTTCTATTCCCAGGATTTTCCTGACCTTTTCAACATCCTTCTCCTCCAAATACCTGTACCCCTTCTGATAGTTTGGGCTGATTACTATCTCGTTTGCAACATCCTTGAAATTTTCGAGTACCGCAGACTTCAAGCTTTCACCAAAGATTCCGATAGCAGAAATAGCCATAACTCCTATCATTATACCCACAATCGCCAGTGCGCTTCTAACCTTTGTTCTCTCAAGATTCCTTCTTGCGAGTTCAAAGAACATACTATCTCTTCAGATACCGCAACAGTATGAAGACTACCAATAACAATACTGCTGCTGCGGAAACGATTGAAACATAATAGGGCAGCATATCGCCTTTCGATTCTGGCCGGTAATCTTTAATCTTTTCCACGACCGAAAAACTCTCTCCTGCCTCATTCCACCAGCTGAGCTTTAGGAATTCTACGCATCCGATTTCAAGATCGAAGGTTTCGTAATCGTTTGCACCAACTTCGCCTATGAAGTCGTCCACCCTGCTTTCGTTACAGAAAGCGGAGACGAGGACATTGATGGCCTTTCTGTGCCCGTAGTTGACAACTTCTCCGGAAATCCTGATCTTTCCGTAATCTGTCTCTTTCCTTATGTTTGAAAACTTCAAAACTTCGCTTTCCAGAACAGAGAAGGATGTTTTTTCAAAGATTTCGTTCTCTTTCCCGAAATAATCCCTATACTTTATTTGAAAGACGACTTCCCCGCTTTCCTCTGGACTGAAAAGGAACTTCAGAGCCCTTTTCTCGCCGCTTTCTAGCTTTTCAAATTTTCCCTTTTCCGGATAAAATTTGCCCTTTCCGTGGGGCTGAACCTCTATCTGGAATATTCCATCATTTCTCAGATTCGCTATCTCGATCGAGATTTCTGCCGCCTCTCCATGGTAGAGAACATTCCTGGAAATCTGTATATTCGTCGAAATACCCTTAGAAGGCAGATAAGTAACCTTGAGCGATCTTTCCAGTTCATGGTAACTTCTTCCGTTGTAAAAACAGATCCTGAATCTAAGGTCTTCAGAATCCCCGTAAAACTTGAAACTAACCTGCGCTATTCCGGAAAGAACGCCCACGTATGCAATTCTCGGAGTGGCGTTGAATAGAGCTTCAATTCTTAAGTCTTTAAGAACTACGGGCGATGAGATCAATAACTTCAGCTCGTTGACTTCCCCAAGATAAAGGGGAGAAGAGACCGCTATCTGGGGAAATTTGTCATCCACTATGAGTTCAATTGGCTGAGATATGCTGAAATTTTCAGACGAAACGAGCATTTCCACTACATTTCTTCCGACAGATTCCGATCTCATTGAAACTTTCAAAGTGTAGCTGCTGCCAGGGCCGATTACGCCAACGGCTACACTAGAGGGAAAAACTTCCACTGTGCTCGAGTAAAATGATATTGAGTTTATCTTTACTGGAGACATCTCATTATTTGTTATTATTATTGTGCAGTCCGCATATCCGTTTGGAAGAACAATTTCAGGAGAGAGCTCATAGCTTACGGTTATCGCAGCACTCGGAAATGCAAGCAGTAAGAAAATTAGAATGAGGCGCATTAAAAACAGCACTCCTTATAAATCCCCCGGAATCTCTTTAGGCAATCCGGCCCTTGCACCTATTTTCTGAATGCAAAGGGATGCCACGTAGTTCCCGATTTTTCCGCATGTTTCGATGTCCTTTCCCGTGAGGTATCCGTACAGAAATCCAGCATTGAACGCATCCCCGGCGCCAGTTGTGTCGATTGCCTTCACGCGGTATGCGGGAACCGTGAACTCCTTATTCCCGCTCCTTATCCAGCAGCCTTTTTCACCCAGCTTCACAGCAACTACCTCTATTCCCAAAGAAAGGCATTCCTCGGCGGCATCCATGTAGTTCATTCCGAACATCTTCTCAATTTCCGCCTTGTTCGGCAAAAATATGGTGGTTCTCCTGAGTATTTGCATCATCTCCGCTTTCCCCCTTTCAGCATATGGCATTCCGGGATCAAAGCTGACCAGCTCGAATTCATCCACTATTTTCTTCTGCGAATTGAAAGATTCGAAACCGTTTTTGCAAATGAAGGATGTGAGATGTATGAGCCTGAAATTCTTCACAAAGTCTAGATCGATTTCTTCATATCGAATCGTGTCATTAACGCCAGGATCAACGAGTATCGCCCTGTTTCCACTGTCATCTACGAATATTATCGCTGTACCGCTTCTCCCCCTTGCCTTTATTACAGCTCTGGTGTCAACTCCCTCCCTCTTGAGATCCTCGAGCAAGATTCCTCCTTCAACGTCGTCGCCCACTTTGCCTATGTATGCAGTCCTAATCCCGAGCCTTGCTAGACCCACGATTGTGTTTGCAGCGCTACCACCGGGAAAGAGCTGGAGATCCCTCACAAACCCCTCCTCATCGGCCTTAGGGATTTTGTCAACCCTGTAGATCTTGTCTAGATTTAGAGCTCCAAAACCGACCGCGCTACTCAAGGCTAATCGCCCCGTTTGGACAGACATCCACACAGCTTCCGCATTCGGTGCAGATATCGGCATCAACTGTTGCGTAGTCGTTTAGCTCAATCGCCCCAACAGGGCATTCATCAACGCAGGTTCCGCATCCATCGCACTTCAGTTTATCAACAACAGCTGGCATAGCTTCCATAAGGCTACGCTATTTATAAGCTTCTTTCAACGTTGAAAGTTAAATTTATATTTTTTTATGAATGTTGTCGCCATGGATTACGCAAAATTCGGAATCGAAAAGCTGGACAAATACCTAGGTGGCGGCCTGGACAGAAACACCATAAGCCTCATAGCCGGAAGAAGCGGTATAGGGAAGACCATTCTTGCAGCACAGTGGGCTGCAGAGGGTGCAAGAAACGGGGAAACTGTGATCTACATTTCAACTACGATGAACAAGTACAGCTGCAAGAGCTACCTTGGACAGTTCAGCTTTATGAGGGAAGTCTACGACAGGATTCACTGGAGATTCATAAGGGTTGAGCCAAAGTTCCTCCTCCCAATGACAAAGGAAAAAGTTAAGGAGGCTCTGGAGGCAACATATGGCATGCCAGCAGAAAACATAGACAGGGTTGTTTTCGATTCTTGCACAGACCTGGATAAAAGCCTGGCTGATCCCGTTCTTTACAGAAGGGCGATCAGGTACATGGCGGATCTTGCCTACAAGTATGAGGTTACATCTCTATGGATCGAGGAGGCTCCCGCAAAGGGTGAGTGGAGTGAAACAAAGAACTTCGTCGAAACGATGCTGTTCATGGACATCCTCAGAGTCCCCGAGGGATACGCTAGGGCAATGAGAATTCTAAAGAAATACCGCACAGCCCACCCTCTGGAATGGTTCCCCTACGAGATAACGAACGATGGAATAGTGATAAAAGACGGATGGTTTGTCAGAAAGGATTATGATTACAAGTTCAAGCCTAATAGAGAGGATTAAAACCGCGCTAGATAGGGGTGCGGAGATAATACTCGTAAAGGTGGATGCAAAAAACTACGTAAAGGTTAGTCTGGATATCGTCAAATTCTTTTCGAGCTTTGCCGAGGGTGTATATGTTACCCTGAACAAGCCGTATTTCAGCCTGAAAAGAATGTTCGCAAAAGAGGGGATAGATCTCAGCAAGCTCTACTTCATCGACGGCATAACGATGCAGGTCGGCGGAGATGTGATTGACGAGGACAGATGCTTTTACCTGAACTCACCCGATCCGGTGCAGCTTCAGGTTACGATTGAAAGAGTCATGGATCTTATAACATCGAACAACAGATTCATATATCTGGATTCCCTTTCAACGATCTCGCTTTACAAATCGTTCGAAACTCTAATGAAGTTCCTGAGATACGTTACCGGAAAGATAAGGCTCCGGGGATTTGTTGGCACAATCTTTACGCTCGAAAGGGAAATGGATGAAACCTATTACTCCCAGATCTCGCTGATGTGCGACGAGGTGATCGAGGCATGATTCCGACTGGGATAGATGCTCTGGACAAGCAGCTCGGTGGATTTCACGAGGGACTTGTTATTCTCTGCGAGGAGAGCGGAGCCGGAGCAAAGGAATTTGCGCTGACGATGCTTTTGAAGAATGCGGGAAAATTCGATCTAAACTACCTTGCAATTGCAAAGACGGCTGAAGAGGTGCAGAGGGAAATAGATCTTTCATTTCCGGAAATGAAGAGGGAAGTGAAGATAAAAATAACCACCCTAGCGGATTACTACTTCAGGGACTCAATAGTTCCAATGAAATGGATTTCGGAAAAGGGACTTCTAAGCACTCTGAGAGATGAGAAAAACGTTCTTTCGAAACTGGCCGAAATTTTCGATGAAGTGAACGGAATAATTGTCCTAGATTCCGTCACAGATCTGGCGAGGGTTGCAAAAAGGCTCGGCTGGGATGCATTAATAGACCTGCTCAAGGGTTTCAAGGCCGTCTGTATTAAGAGGAAGGTTCTCCTGCTGGCCCTCCTGACATCGAAAGTCCTTGAAAGGAGCCTTGAAGAGGAGCTTTTTGAGACCGCAGACGGCGTTCTGATTTTCGAATGGCTTGTGGAAAGGGATACGATTACGAGGTGGATGTATTTCAGGAAGATGCTTGGGATTATGCCAAAGCTCGAGAAGGAGAGAATTGCAAAATTCAGCGTCAAAATCGATCCGGCACAAGGCTTTACAATCTCAAGGATAATGAGGGTTCTATGAGGCTTTCAACCGGAATAAAGGGTCTTGATGCAATTCTCGGTGGAGGGATACCAAAAGGCTATGTCGTTGCCGTAATCGGAAGCTGCGGAACCGGGAAAACAACGCTGGGCCTGCACTTCATCTATGAGGGGCTGAAAAACGGAGAAAACTGCATAGTCCTGAGCTTTGAGGAGGATGAGGAGAGCATAATTAGAAATGCGACGAGCGTCGGAATGAAGCTTGAGGAGTTCAAAAATCTTCAGATAATCCGGCTGGAAGCCATGAGCGTTAAAAAGAGTTTTGAGAAAGTGGAAAGCGAGCTTCCGGAGCTGATAAGGAGCTTCAACGCAGGCAGAATTCTTATAGATTCAATAAGCATTCTAGAAACCCTTTTCAGCGAGCAGGAAAGATATCAGGTTCTCTCAGCATTCAAAAGGATTCTGAAATCCCACGGCGTAACGGCAATTTTTACCAGTGAGGCCGATAAATTCCAGCCCACTTCCTCGAAATACGGGATCCTCGAATACATCTGCGACGGTTTGATCTGCCTGAAAATGATAAGAAAGAGTGAGCTCGATGAACCGAGTTTAGGGCTGGAAGTTGTGAAAATGCGCGGTATCAAACATTCGAGGAAGCCAAAACCATATACGATCACAGAAAAAGGAATAATCGTTTACGAAGAGGCAGAAATTATGTGAGCGCAATTTATTTAATTTGCAACCCATCAATTTTCTGTGCTCGTTGAGATGGTCATTTACTCCCGCGGAGGACAGGGAGGCGTAACGACAGCGAGGTTTTTAGCAACTGCAGCTATGCTCCAGGGCTTTTATGCTCAGGCTATTCCGCAGTTTGGTCCGGAAAGAAGGGGCGCCAGGGTTATAACATATCTCAGGATTTCGGACAGGCAGATAAGGAGGAGGTCATCGATAAAAAAGCCGAGCCATGTTGCCGTTTTTGACAGGAAAATATACTCTCCGGATTCCGCCGAAATTGCAATAGTTAATTCTAAAGAACAGTTGAGAGTTGCGAGCAAAACATTCTACGTTGATGCCACATCAATTGCAGAGAAGTTTGGATTGAAAAACGCTGGCTGGGCGATATTGAGCGCTCCCATGAGTGGGGCAATAGCGAGGGCCATAGGCTTAGAGCTCGAGAATTTGATAGAGGCAATTCGTCAAGAGCTTGATGATGCCGAGAGGAGCTGCAAGGCTGCAGCTGAAGCATACGAGGTGGTTGAGTGGATCTAGAGCCTCTGATTTCAAAGGCAAAGATGGGGTCGGCAGGATTAACAGGTCTGTGGAGGATAAGTAAGCCTGTTGTCGATGAAAGGCTGTGCAAAAAATGCGGGACGTGCACGCTTTACTGCCCGGAAGGTGTAATTGTGGAGGGAAAAGTGGACTACAACTACTGCAAGGGGTGTGGGATTTGCGGGGAAGTTTGCAAGCAAAAAGCGATAAGGATGGTTCCAGAAGATTACTGACCAGCAATGAAGCGATTGCTGAAGCCGTAAGAATTGCCAAGCCGGATATAATCGCAGCGTATCCGATAACTCCGCAATCTCCGATTGTCGAAAGGCTTGCGGAAATGATCGAAAAGGGGGAGCTGAATTCAAGGTTCATAATAGTCGAATCGGAGCATTCTGCAATGGCCGTAATTCACGGAGCCGCTACGGCGGGAGCCAGGGTATTCACAGCAACCTCAAGCCAAGGCCTGGCTTATATGCTCGAAATGTGCTGGTGGATTGCCGGCTCGAGATTGCCGGCTGTTATGGCCGTTGCGATGAGATCGCTTGGAGCTCCGTGGAACATCCACGGAGATCATATGGACATAATGCTTCTCAGAGATGCCGGCTGGATTATTGGGATCGCCGAAAATGCACAGGAAGCCTTTGACATGACCCTACAAGCCTTTTACGTCAGCGAAGAGGTTAGTTTACCCTTTGCTGTTGGAATAGATGGCTTTACGATGAGCCACACAGCGGAAGTCGTCAGGATCTGGAATCCAAGGATTCCGGAAAGAAAACAGGCCTACAGGGTTCTTCCTGGAGATGAGATTGCCGTAAATGCCGTAACGCTCGGCGACGCTAGGATGAAGGCAAGATACGATCTTGCCCTCGATCTCGAAAGATCCGCAGAGGTTATAGAAAAAAGCGATGCGGATTTTGGAAACCATGGCGGGCTCGTTGAGAAATACAGATTGGAGGATGCGGAATTTGCTGTTATAATGGCCGGAGGATGGTGCGGCGATGCGAAGGATGCCATCGACATGCTGAGGGATGAGGGCATAAAGATAGGCCTTCTAAGGCTTAGATTTATCAGGCCATTTCCGAGAGAGATAATCAAAAGCTTAAGCTGCAAAACGCTGGTAATTGACAGGGCAAATACAGATATCTTTGGAGTTCTATGCAAGGAAGTTAGAGCATGCGGATTGGATGCCAAGAACGTTGTTGCCGGGCTTGGAGGGCTGGAAGTGGGGGCTGAAGATTTCTACAGGCTTTTCAGGAAATTTGCCGAGAATAGACTTGGAGAAGTTGAGTGGTTACTATGATCCTTCCAGGAAATGCAAGCTGCCAGGGTTGCCCGATTTCACTAGCGATGCGCTGCCTAGATGAAATAGAGAAACCTGTTATTGTAATGCCGGCAGGCTGTTCCACTGTAATAGCCGGACTTCATCCAAACAGCGCCTTCAAAATTCCTGTCATCCATGTGCCCTTCACTTCAACGCCATCAGTTGCCTGCGGACTGAGCGAGGCCTACGGAAGGCTGGGAATAAAGGCGAATGTTGTAGCCTGGATGGGTGACGGTGCTCTGGACATAAGCTTCTCAGCTCTAAGCGCTTCAGCGATGAGGAACGATGACTACATCGCAATAGTCGTTGACAATGAAGCGTACATGAACACGGGCACACAGGCGAGCCTGAGCACTCCTTTTGGGGCCAAAACAACGACTTCCCCAGCCGGTAAAAAATGGATGAAGAGGAACATTGGTCTCATTTTAATATCCCACCGCGCAAATTACGTCGCCACAGCAAGCGTGGGATTCATTCAGGACTTGAGAAAAAAGCTAAGAAAGGCCGGAAAGATGAGCGGTTTCAGGTTCATACACGTCCACACACCCTGCCCGCCGGGATGGAAGTTTCCAAGCAACAAGACAATAGAGGTTGCAAGGATGGCGGTTAGGAGCGGTGCATGGATCCTTTACGAGTACGAAAGGGGAAGGATTACCTTTTCAGAGAGCGGAAAAAAGTTTCTGGATAAAAATAACAGAATTCCCATCTCCGAATACCTTGCAATGCAGAAAAGGTTTGTTGTGAGTGAAGAAATTCTGAAAAACCTTGAAATTGAAATCGAAGAAAATATAAAAGCTCTTTTAAAACTGAGCGAGCTATGATCATAACGGACAATCACATGCACATATACAGACATCTAGGCCTAAAGGCCCTCGAACTGTTTAAATCCGCAGGGGGAACACACGTTCTTCTCGTCTCGCTCCTCTGCCATCACTATGATGTGAATCCAAAAAGCGGAAGCGATTTCAAAAAAGTCTTCGAAAGTCATCTCAGCCTAGTTAGGAAGGCCAACAAAATAGTCAAGGCCTATGCCGTTCTAAGCGTTCATCCCGCAGAAATAAGCATAATAGGACAGAGGCTAGGATTCGAAAGGGCCGCTGAAATCATGAAGGAAGCAATTGACATAGCGGCAGAGTACGTAGCAAGGGGGGAAGCCGTTGCGATAAAGAGCGGGAGACCGCACTACAGGGTTGATTCGCTTGTATGGAGGCTGAGCAATGAGGTGATGATGCACGCCTTTGAGGTGGCAAAGGAAGTTGGATGCGCCGTTCAGCTTCACACCGAAAGTTTTACGGTTGAGGGGATGAAAGAGATAGCAGAAATGGCCGAGAAGGTGGGTATGAAAAGGGAAAAGGTCGTAAAGCACTTTTCGCCTCCAAGGGTGAGGGAGTTCGAGGAAATAGGGATGTTTCCCTCAGTAATAGCTGGAGACGATAATGCATTAAATGCGGCAAGGCAAGGAACAAGGTTCATGCTTGAAACAGATTACCTTGACGATCCAAAAAGACCGGGAGCTGTGCTGGGTCCGAAAACCGTTCCGAAAAAGGTAAAGGAGCTGATGGAAAAGGGATTCGATGAGGATTTCATTCACAAGATCTGCGCCGAAAATGTCGAGAAAGTCTACGGTATAGAACTATGATTGGCAGAATTCTTGATGACTTTGCAGTTGTAAATGCAAACAGGGATCTCGAAAGGGGGGGATTTGGGCATAAAAGGGGGGATAAAATCTACCTGCACCCAATAGAGGCGCTATACCTGCAGCTGAAAGGGAGGGTGAAGTTTGCGGAGCTGGAAGAAGTCCTGAACTGGGTTCAAAGAAAGGTTGAGGGTTTTCCGGAAATATACTTCGTCTATGAAGACTTAAGAAACAGGGGAAACAAATTGAAAATAGATGGGAGATTTCTGATCTCCAAGAGAGTTTTTCTTCCAATTTCAGAGAGGGAAAAGATTTCTTTCGAAAAAATAATTGAATTTCTGTCAAAATTTGGAAATTTGATCCTTTCTGTTGTGGATGAGGAGAGCGAAGTGACATATTATTCCGTAAAGCAGCCGGAGATGGAAGGAGAGCAGAGAGAGGACATTCCGAAAATTAGGGGGATATTCCTGAAGGATAGGGTTCTGACAGAAAATCTCGAAATATTCAGGAAATACTTTTACGGAAGCGAGGTCGGGAACTTTGTTGCCCTTTCCCTGTTTGAAAGCCTTTACTTATTCGAGAAGGGAAGGCTGGAGGTTGAAAAAGCAGAAGAAATGCTCAGAATCGCAAAGGAAGGGGAATTCGAGAAGAGATACAGAGTTTACAGGGATTTAAAGCAGAGAAATTTCGTTGTGAAAACGGGTTTCAAGTTTGGAAGCGATTTCAGGCTTTACAGGAAAGTTGAAAGCGTTGAAGACCTACCGCATTCGGAATTCCTTGTTTCCATAGTGGAAAAAGAAATAACTGCCAGGGATCTTGCAAAATCCGTGAGACTGGCCAACAGCGTTAGAAAAAAGCTCATCCTTGCTTGGAATGAAAATTACTTCCTCTTTGAATGGGTGAGGGTATGAGGGTAATTGTAGGATCGAAAAATCCGACCAAGATCGAGGGCGCGAGAATGGCATTCGAGCAGTTCTTTGGAAAAGTGGAAGTCGAAAGCGTCGAAGTAAAAACCAAGGCCCAACCTTTCGACGATGAGACAATTCTGGGAGCGATAGAAAGGGCATTGAAAAGCTATTCCGATAAATTCGATTTCTCGGTGGGAATCGAAGCGGGCTTAATTAAGGTTCCGAAAACGATTAGCGGATACATGGATTTTCAGGTTGCGGCAGTCTTTAACGGTGAAAGCTTCACCATAGGCTTCGGACCGGGGTTTGAATATCCAAAAATCGTCGTTGAATCGGCAAAATCGGGCTTGGAAGTTGGAAAAACAATGGAAAAGATATCCGGGATCGAGCAGATTGGCAGAAAATTCGGGGCAATTCATTATCTGAGCAAAGGAGTTATTTCCAGGGTTGAACTTTCCAAACTGGCTGTAACAATGGCTCTTCTACCGTGGGTAAATCCAGAGCTTTACGGGCTGAAATGGAGAATAAAAAAATTTTAAAAACTTCTGCATATTTCTGGCTGTGTGGCTTAGAATAGCAAGTCTGGAAGACAGAGAGGAAGCAATTAAGATAGCATCCAGGCTCAGAGAGATCGGAGCGAGGGTTGAAATTAGAGACTGGATTGACTGGGAGGTCGACGAAATCCACGCGGTTCGCGGAAGGATGAGCGAGCTGAAGAGCAGGGGTTTGAATCTGGAAGAGTGGGAGAAGAGGATAGAGGTTATAAGAGAGATACTGAAAAAAGGCATTAAAAGGGAGGAGTTTGAAGAGGAGTTTGTAAAAAGGATGTACCCGGAGCTGGAAAGCATTGAAGATCTGCAGGAATTTGCGGACAAACTCATGAATCTGAGGACTGCGATGAGGGAAATAGAGACTTTTCTCGCGATCAACAATATCAAAATAGGTGAGAGCTCGGATGTTCCGGAAGACCCAGAACTTGTGCTGGAAGTTGAAGAGGGAAAGGGAAGGGGAATGATAAAAGTAAGCTTCTATCCAGTTACAGATGTCTACGTTGATGTCTTAAGCGTTCTCGGAGCGGATTTTGAAAAAACCGCAGCGGAATTCGAAGATATAGTTCTTGCAAGCGTACTGGAAATAATTGGCGAAATTGTGAGTGAAGTTGAAGAGCACGGAAAAATGGACCTCGAATCGCTATCAAAGCTGAGCAGCGGGATGATAGAAGGGGGTGAATGGGATTTTGTGATAGACTGCAGCGAAATATTTGAGAACATAATCAGGTCTCTGGAAAAGGCGGGCATATTCAGGGTTTCCGGAAACTTCGTGAGGTTGAGGGAGTAATGGAGGAAATAAGATTTTGCCCGCAGCACGGATTTTACAGAGGAGAATTCTGCAGCTGCGGATTCAAAGGAGAGGTTGTTCTTGAAAAGGAGAAGGTCGAGAGGCTTGGAAAATTCATTTCCGGACTGCTAAGGCATTTTCCACACAAATTCGGCCTTGAAATGGATGAAAACGGATGGGTTGACTTTGAAGCCCTTGCAAGAGTTGTTGAAAGAAGGTATCGATGGGCAAGCAGATGGCTGATCAAAGCTCTGATAAGCAGCGATGTAAAGAAAAGGTATGAAGTGAAGAATGAAAAAATAAGGGCCAGATACGGACACAGCATCGATCTCAAGCTTTCTGACATGCCAGAGGCAAATGAGGATGTTTTATACTACAGCACAAGCGAGGAGGAGGCAAGCAGACTGCTTGAGATAGGGATAAAACCTACAAATCAGTGCTTTGTGCATCTTTCAACGACGCTCGAAAAAAGTCTCGAGGTTGCATTTCTGAGGAGCGAAAAGCCGATAATAATTGAGATAGATGCAAAAAGGGCCAGAGAGGATGGTATTAGGATAATAAAGGCGAACGATTTCATAGCACTGGCCAAGGAAATTCCGGCAAAATACATTAAAAAAATAGTTCACTACTCCTCCTCTTCATAGTAGTAATATTCCTCTTCCTCTTCTTCCATCTCCTCCTCGTCCTCGAGCTCTTCCTCTCCACGGCTTTCGAGATCCTCGATGTCGAATTCCTCGTTTGTGTCGAGAAGCAAGAGCTTACCCTCCTGATATATCATTACACACTCACAGAACTTGCAACGGATTTCAACACCTTCATAGAGATCTGTTATCTCAATCTCCTCCCCGCAGGAGGGGCACATTATCACTTTCACAGCCATAGATTCAACTCTTGACATGTCACAAATTTAAATTTTACGCTGATTTTAATGTGGCTTGGAAAAGTCTTATTAACAGTTTCAAACTAATAACTATAAGCTGGGGTTGCCGAGTGGTAAGGCGACAGCCTGCTAAGCTGTTGGGCTTTGCCCGCGTGGGTTCGAATCCCACCCCCAGCGCTATTTTATAACCGAAAACCCCCGCCCCTCGGGATTGGATGAGAAAAAGCCTAAATAAATAAAACACGTAAAAATTAGCGGATGCGGGCATGTTGCCCAAGATGAAGCTGCAACATGGCCAATGCCTTAACGAGAGGCATAAGGAGCTTGGCTTTTGAACCGGCAGATGAAAGAAGGCGCAAAGCCCCCCTTAACGATGGAGGAGAGGGTTTTAGCCTGATCTCGGATTTTTAGGGGCTGCAATCTCTCTTGAATGACGCAGAATCGGAAATGAGAATTCTAAATCTCTATCCCGGCTTTAAGCAGGGCCTTCTTTATCTTTTCAACTTCCTCTTCAAGCCTCTGGAACCTCTTTTCCAGAAGCTCGTTCGTTCTATCGATTTTTGAGGATACCTCCTTCACTCCATCCCGGACCTCTTTTACCGTTTCTTTAACTTCATTCACGGCTTCTTTAACTTCATTCACAGCTTTTTTAACCTCGTTCACACCCTCTTTAACCTCTTCTACAGCTTTCTTAACCTCTTTAACCGCTGCAATCGTTTCATCCTGCTTTTTGAGCATCAAATCCATTTTTGAGGAGACATCCCTAACTATTGAAATTGTTTCATCCTGCTTTTCCACCATCACCAGGCCAACCTGGATTATCTTGGAGAGCTGCGTTGAAGTAAAGCCCGCCCTGAACTTTTCTATGTCCCTAACAGTTCCATGGTATTCCTCAACCCTTATCTCTTCAACTACCGCCTTCTCCGGCTTGTTCTCCTTCAAGAATCTGACGAAGCTTTCAATTTGCTCTTTATCTCCATCGATGAGAACTATTAGAGCTTCCTTTCCGTTTATCTTTACATTTCTCGCCTCGAATTTCGGAATAAGCAGGCTGTCCGCCCCCTCAAGAAGGAAAGCCCTGTAGCCGACTCCATGGACTTTGCCAGTTATTGTTATCTTCAATGCCATCGCTTTGAATGAATTCGGAAGGATAAATATCTTTCGGCAGGAGAGACCTTATGAAAGGAAACTGTATTCTTTATCAAGGAATTTAAAATTTATTGGTAAATTAATGCGGGGGGAGGGATTCGAACCCTCGAACCCCTTCGGGAGTGGATCTTGAGTCCACCGCCTTTGGCCACTCGGCAACCCCCGCATGAATTCATTTGAACTTGGGCTTATGAAAATTGTGGTGTGCCTAGGTTTTAAATCAAGGCAATGTATGTTTTTCCCAAAACTCATCGGTTTGCTTTAAAAAACAAAGATTTTTAAGTCAGAAAAGGATAAGCCTTAATGATCGGTATAAACATCGGAGGAGTAAATATTGTCTGCGCAATACTGGGGGAGGAGATTAGAATTATAAAAAAACCTTCAGAAGTTGGATTTGAAACTTTCGCAAAAGAAATTCCGGAATTGGGTAAAGATAAAACCGTTGTGAGCACTTCGTTGCCCCTCAACCATATTTTGATGAAATATGAAAAGCTCAAAACCCTCGTACTTTTAATTCCCGGTCCCGGTTTGAACTACTCAAATTATGGACATGTCTTAAAGGGCTACGTCAACCATCGCGGAGATGTAGTTGAAAAGATAGACGAGGAAGAGATCAGGAGGATTCTTGAAAATCCGGGCTACAGCAATGTTGCAATAGCTTCAAAGTTCTCAGTCAGAAACCCGATTCTCGAGGAGGAGGTTAAAAAAATTGTTCTGGAAAAATTCGATGAAAAGAAAATAGCGCTAAGCCACCATGTCGGGGGGCTGAATTATCCGGCAAGAATAAACACGACAGTTATCAACGCAAAGCTCAAGGAAATGATATGGAATCTAACGGATGAGCTGAAAAAATACATTCCGAACTTCTATTACCTAATCGGAGACGGATCGATTTCAACCCCAGACATGGTTGTCGAGAATCCATCCCTCCTTTACAACTCCAGTCCCGCAGCTTCGGCATTTGGAGCAATTTTCCTCACGGGCATAAAGGATGCCGTTGTGATTGACATCGGCGGGTATTCAACGAATCTTATCCCGATAGAGAACGGAAAGCCCAGATTTGTAAACTATCTTGATATAATGGGAAAAAGAACCCTGCTAAGGAGCATTGAAACAGTAACAATTCCCTTCGGCGGAAATTCGGTTATTTGCGAGGGAAGGATAACGGAAGAGCTCTGCAAGCCGATAGCCTTTGGAGGGGAGAGGTTCACCTTAACGGATGCGATGAACTGCATGGGCCAAGAGATCGGCGATTTCAGGGCTTCTAGGAATTTCAAGGAAAAGGTTGACTACGATATAGCATTCCAGCAGTTCATATCGCTAATCGCCGCAAATCTGATTGATTTGAACGCAGAAAAGATCATCGGAACCGGCTATCTCTCCCCCTACATAATTCCGGAAATAGCGAGAAAGGCAAAAGCAAGCTATGTGATTCCGAAATTTTACGATGGGGTCAGGGCAATAGGATCCGCGGTTTCTAGGATAAGCCTCACGCTTCACGCGAGATTCGATACAGAGAAGGGCATTGCAATATACAACGGGGTCTTCGAAAAAGTTCCTTTCAGAGTTGGCAGCATTCCAAAAGATGAGGAGATAATAGAGGCTGCAAGAAGTAAGATGATTGAAATAGCAAAGAAGATGGGAGCGGAAGAGGAAATAGAGGACATAAAAATCCTTGACTTCTATTCATTCACGATCGTGAAGGGCGGGATGAAGAGGGGGCTAATTGCTGACGTTACAATGCAGATAGAGCCGGGGATAAAGCCATGGAAGAAGAAGTACTGAGAGCAATCGAGGAGCTGAGGGAAAAGGCGAGAAACGGATGGGTTATTCTTGTCGAGGGAAGGAAGGATGAGATCTCCCTGCGCCTCCTAGGAGTAGATGGCGAATTCGTCTTCTTTTCGGGAATTGCAAGTACTGCAGAAAAGCTAAAGGGAAAGAAGGTGGTCATAATGACGGATTTCGATGAAAGGGGAATCATAATCGAGAAAAAGCTTCTCAGGGTTCTAGATTCCGATGCAGATACTGAAATAAAGAGGAAAATATTCCTATACCTGAAAAAGGACGTTACGAAGGTTGAAGAGCTATACAAATTCTTTTTGAGGGAGGGATATGCCTGAATTCGATGAGGTCGTTGAAAGGGTAAAGGAGATGATAAAGAAAGCCCACACGGAGCTTCCGGAAGATGTCGTGAAAGCGTTGAGGAAAGCGCATGAATCTGAGGAAAGCGAGGTTGCGAGGAGGAATCTTGAAATAATACTCGAGAACATCGAGATAGCGAAAAAGAAGGGGCTTCCGATATGCCAGGATACAGGTTTGCCGATTTTCTTTGTCGAGCTCGGGAAAGAGCTTGAACTCGATTTCAGAATAGAGGATGCGATAGCAAAGGCCGTCAGGGAAATGACTCCGAAGCTGCTAAGGCCAAATGTTGTCCATCCGATCACGAGGAGGAACACCGGCGACAACACAGGAATCAGGATGCCGATGGTAAACCTCGAGCTCGTCGATGGGGATGGGCTGAGAATAGTATACCTCCCCAAGGGGGCCGGAAGCGAGAACGTTTCTGCTCTGCGAATGCTTCTTCCAACGGAAGCTGGAAAGGTGAAGAACTTCGTTCTGGAAGCAGTTGCAAACGCAATGGGGCTTCCCTGTCCGCCGATAATCGTCGGCCTTGGAATTGGCGGAAGCTTTGATCTGGCCGCGAAGCTCGCGAAAAAAGCCCTGATAAGAAGGCTGGACACGATGAACGATTTCGAAGCTGATATACTTGAAGCGATAAATTCCCTCGGCATAGGGCCAATGGGGCTGGGCGGAAAAACCACTGCCCTCGCAGTTCTCTCCGAAATCGCATACTGCCACACCGCTTCCTTGCCTGTAGCTGTCAACATACAGTGCTGGGCAAACAGGAGGGCGGAGGTGGTCATATGAAGCTAAGAGCCCCTGTAGGCGAGGAAATCCTAAGGCTAAATGCAGGGGACATAGTTTACGTTGAGGGGGAAGTTTTAACGGCAAGGGATAAAGCCCATGCGAGAATCGTTGAAATGCTCGAAAAAAACATGAAGCCCCCCTTTGAAATCAACAGGGCAATAATATACCACTGCGGGCCAATAATAAGCGAAGGAAAGGTTATATCAGCGGGGCCGACGACTTCCGACAGGATGAGTTCCTTCGTTCCAAGGATTGTCGAAAAAGTCGATGCAATTGCCTTCATAGGAAAGGGCGGCTTCAGCGGCAAAGCTGTAGAGGCAATGAAGGGAAAAGCCGTTTACCTTGCATTTACAGGCGGTGCAGGAGCTTTTGCCGCGAGCAGGATAAAGAGGGTAAAGGGGGTTTTCTGGGAGGATCTAGGAATGGCGGAAGCTGTATGGGTTTTCGAGGTCGAAAACTTCGGACCATGCATTGTTGCGATAGATTCAAAGGGAAATAGCATTTACGAGGAAGTAAGGAAAGAAGTTTTGAAAAGGCTAGGGAAATGATAATCCTGCATTTAAAGAACTGCTGCATAGAAACTGCGGCAAAAAAGAGGTACGAAAGGCTCGTAAGCGAGCTTCTGAATGAGGAAAGCGAGGAGAAGGAAAAAGAACTAGAGTTTCTTCTGGAATTCCTGAAAAAAGCGGATTTCCAAAAGCTAAGGAGCATGGGATTCGATGGAAGGGAGGAAATGCTTGTAGCCGTAAAAAGGGAGGGGGAGAAATTTTTAGTCGAGAGAATATGCTCTTCCTAATCGGCCTTGGATTATGGGATTCAAAGGATATAACCCTTCGCGGGCTTGAGATCGTTAAAAATTCGGATGCCGTTTATGCAGAACTCTACACATCAAAGCTAGGCGTCGGCGTTGAGGAGCTTGAGAAATTCTTCGGAAGAAAAATAGAGGTACTTAAGAGAGAGGATTTGGAAGATAAAAGCTACAGAATACTGGAGAGGGCAAAAAAGGAGGACATAGCAATCCTTGTTGCGGGGGATCCTGTGATTGCTACAACGCACATTTCCCTTCTGATTGAGGCAAAAAAGCTCGGAATTCCCGCAAGGGTGATCAGCAACGCAAGCATAATAAATGCTGTGTGCGCGCTAACCGGGCTGCAAAACTACAGATTCGGTAAATCGGCAACGGTGAGCTGGCAGAAGTCAAGGCATTTCATCGATGTTATAAAAGCCAATCTCAGCATAGATGCGCACACCCTTCTCTTCCTCGACCTGAACCCGCCGATGAAGATATGCGATGCCGTTGAAAAAATCCTTGAGCTCGAAGAAAGCCTTGGAAAGCATTTCGCAGTCGGAATTGCAAGAGCGGGAAGCGATAATCCGGCTGTTAAATGCGACAGGCTAAAAAGGCTGGTAGAATTTGATTTCGGCGAACCTTTGCATACAATTGTCATCCTTTCGAGGAGGATACACTTCATGGAATACGAGGCACTGAAGCTCCTTGCTTCAGCCCCGGAAGAGCTCTCTGAATGGGTTGTCTGAGATGGGAAAGAGAGAAGAGATAATTGAAAGGTTCGGGGACCTGCTTGATGAGGAGACAATCGAACTGCTCGAGAAATATGAGGAAGTCAGATTTTTAAAAATAGCGGAAATAAAGGCCGGAAGGGTGAACATAAGGGGGACAATAACCGGAATCGGTGATCCGGAATTTGCAAACGAGATATATGTCTCCGACGAAACGGGAAGGATAAGGGTTTTGGTTGACAGGGAAACCTATTTCAGAGCTGAGATCGGAAAGGAAATAGAGATATACAACGGATTTGCAAAGCAGGGCAAAAAGGGCCTGGAAATTTACGCAAACAGATTTTCTATCGTGAGATTTACTGAATAGAAGAGATGCGATTCGCAGCTGCAATCGGAGCAGCCGAAGCCCGGGATTTTTTCAAGCTTTATTTTCCCTGCAAGCTCGCATTCCCCGATTTTGAAGAGAATGGCCCCTATCAGCTCGAATTCATCTGATATATAATCTATGTGCCACCTCCTTTTCTTTTCCCCGAAATGCCTTGCAACCCTTGATATCCTTTTAGCGCTGCCGACGTAGTAGTAGAATCCGGGCTTGAACTTGAACTTCCCGAGCTTGCCAACCTCTATTTCCCTCTCCCCATCGTTTTGCATTATCAGAACATATGAAGTCATACTGAATAGGCTTTGTAGCAGGTTTTGCAGGGCTCAGGGAGATCAATTTCTGAATAAAGCCTCATCTCTATTCTTTTCCTGAAATCGGAATAATCCCTGCTCTTCCAGACCATTTCGAATTCATCAGCCCTTCCGAAGTAGAGCTTTTTCACCCTTTTTTCCTCTCCCCTGAAAAATCTAACAATGTAGTCCTTCCTAGTTGGGAGGTGCAGGTAAACGCAAGGCGAAACGAGGCCTTCAACCGTTACAAGGCAATTCTTCAGCGGATTCTCGGCACATACAGCTGCCTCTTCGAGCTTTATGGGCCTTGCAACGAACTCTATTCCGAGCTCCTTTGCCCTTCTTTCTGCCTCTGAAATTACTCGCAGAAATCTCTCATCGGGATTCTCGGAAAAAACCTCCATTCCCACGAGATCTTTCGATGGGATGTAGTCGAGGTTGTTCGCTATAACCTGATCTGCTCCGATCTGCTTTGCAATCTCAACTAGCTTAGGAAGCTCTTCTATCGTGTTCTTCATCATCAGCGTTGCGATTACAATCTTGGGCCTTTCCTTTTCCGAAGCCAGAAGCCTTATTTTTTCAGCAACATCCTCGAGCTCACATTTCCTCACTCTTTTCTGCGAATCGATCCCTGCAATTGAAACCGCAAGAAGGTCGAGCTTCAGCAGTTCATCCTTCCATTCATCGATGAAAATTCCGTTTGTCGTCATTCCAACCCTGCATTTCCTTTTAGAAATCTCGATCATGTCGCCAATGTTCGGATTCAGCAACGGCTCGCCCCAGCCCTGAAGGTGCACGTATCTGAATCTGCCAAAGGGCAGCTTTCTGAAAAAATCCAAATCCATGCTTTTCGGCTTCCAATCAAAATAGTTTTTCGGACACATCTCGCAGCGCAGATTGCAGACTGTGGAAACCTCAACCTGAAGAAAATTGAGCTTAAAAAATGGGGAAAAATGGAAGAGAGGCATCAAGCCTTCTTTTTCTCTTCCTTCGCTTCAAGCTTTGGGGCCATTTCGAGCATTCTGCTGTAAATTTCGTCCTGCTGCTTCTCAACCTGCTCAAGGAGTTTCTTGAAGTTCTCGAAAACCTTGCTCTGCGATTCCGTGTAAAGCTGTATTGCCCTCTTTATGCTCTCAAAGCTCTCGCTCGGAACGAACTGGCGAACGTAGAATTCATACATGCTTATGTAGCTGTCCATGCTGACCTTCACCAAGTCAAGCGTTGTCTTCGCCACAGCAAAGCCCATCTTGTAGAAGCCCCTACCCGCTTCCAGAAAATCCTTCATCTCCATATTTTTCACCTCCTTCCTTTATGACTATAACCTTCACTATATCACCATCATTTATCCCGAGTGCAGCCTTTTCGGCTTCGGGAATGGAAATCCTCCCTCCTGCCTGAATCCTCGCCCTGAAGACTGCAACGTTCTTGTTCATCAGACTGAATCCGGAAATTAGCTTCATCATGGAGGAAACCGTTTCAACGAATTCCCTCTGTATCTTCATGGCTTCTTCCCATATTCTTTGAAGGTCGAGATTTGGCACCATCTTATGGTATTTGTTTCCCAAAGCATAAATAGTTTTTGGTAGAAATTCAAAACCGCGAAACCTTTATACTTTCGAAATTCAAGTGAAAATCATGAGGCCCAGAAAGATTGCTGAAGATGTTTACTGGGTCGGTGTTCTCGACTGGGATGGAAGGGACTTTCACAACTTCCAGACGCCGAGGGGGTTAACTTATAACAGCTATCTAATTCTGGATGAGAAAAAGGTTCTGATCGATGCCGTGAAACACAAGTTCGTTGCTGAACAGATTGAGAAAATCTCAAGCCTGATCGATCCTGGGGAGCTGGACTACATCGTGATCAACCACATAGAGCCAGATCACGCAAGCGGGCTTGCCGATCTGCTAAGGGTTGCAAAAAACGCTACTGTGATCTGCTCCCAGAAAGGGCAGGATGGGCTTTGCAAAACATTCGACTGCAGAGACTGGAAGTTCAAGATAGTCAAAAACGGTGAAACTCTCAAAATTGGAATGAAAACGCTTATGTTCATAGACATGACGATGCTCCACTGGCCCGACAGCATCGCAACCTACCTCGTCGAGGACAAAATACTGTTCTCAAACGATGCCTTCGGACAGCATGTTGCAAGCGAAGAGAGATTTGCCGAGGATCTCGGAATTGATGAAGCGCTCAAGTGGGCAAAGCTCTACTACGCGAACATCCTGATGCCCCTGGCGCAGCTGATAAAGAGGAAGCTTGAGGAGCTGAAGAACGTTGAGGTCAGAATGATACTTCCAAGCCACGGCGTTGCATGGAAAGAGCCAAGGATTATAGTCGAGAAATACGCAAAGTGGGCGAACTTCGAAGCTGAAAACAAGGTTGTAATAGTCTACGACACGATGTGGGGATCAACTGAAAAGCTTGCAAGAGCAATTGCAGATGGGGCATCAGAAAAAGCTGAAGTGAGGCTTTTCCACACGAGAAAGGATTCATGGACAGAGATAGTTGCGGAAATACTGGATGCAAAGGCAATCGCAGTGGGTGCGCCCACAATCCACAACTCGCTCTTCCCTCCAGTTGCGGGCTTCCTGAGCTATCTGAAAAGCCTAAAGCCGAAGAACAAGAAGGCCCTTGCCTTTGGCTCCTACGGCTGGAACGGGATTGCTGTAAAGGAGATTGCAAAGATTTTCGAGGAACTTGGATTCGAAACAACGCAGTTCGCGGTTAAGTTCAAGCCAACAAAGGAGGAGCTCGAAAAAGCCTACCAGCTCGGGGTTGAGCTGGCGAAATGATACTGGGAATCTGCGGAAGTCCCAGAAAGAAGGCAACCGAATTCGTTCTCAACAAGGCATTGGAAATGGCAAGCGAGGCTGGCTTCGAAACAAAGTTTTTCACAGTAAGGGGGAAGAACATAGGCTTCTGCCAGCACTGCGATTACTGCATAAGGAACAAGGAGTGCAGGATCAAGGATGACATGTTCGAGCTCTACGCCCTGCTGGAGAAGGCAAGGGGGATAATAATCGCCACCCCGGTTTACAACGGTGGAGTTTCCGCGCAGACGAAGGCTGTAATGGACAGATGCAGGGCGCTGGTTGCAAGGGACTACAACTTCTTTAGAGGAAAAGTCGGAATGGCAATAGCCGTAGGGGGAGACAGGATAGGCGGACAGGAGCTCGCTATACAGCAGATAATCACTTTCTACATTTTAAACGGTATAATTCCCGTAAGCGGGGGATCTTTTGGGGCAAATCTGGGGTTACGAAGCAGTTTCTTCCTAGCGTAAAGTTTATAAACTTGAATTACTTAAATAACCCAGATGCCTGAGAAGCTTTACACGACTGGTGAAGTTGCGAAGATATTCGGCGTTTCTTACGTCGCTGTGAAGAAGTGGGCTTATGCAGGGAAGATAAAGTACATTAAAACTCCTGGCGGGAAGTACAGATATCCTGAGAGTGAGATCAGAAGACTCCTTGGCGAACAGATGCCGAAAGGGAAGGTTGCCATCTACGCAAGGGTCAGCTCGGCTGACCAAAAAGAGGATCTCGAGAGGCAGAAGCAGAAACTGATCGAATACGCAAAAAGCAAGGGTTATCAGGACATAGAGGTGATCGAGGACATAGCTTCGGGATTAAACGAGAACAGAAAAGGCCTAAATAAGCTCTTCAAGCTCGTAACCGAAAGGCAGATCGAAGCTGTATTCATCACCCACAAGGATAGGCTAACGCGCTTCGGCTTTAAATATTTTGAGACTTTCTTCAGCTCTTATGGCTGTAGGATAGAAACCGTGGACTCCGAAAAGGTTAAGGAGTCTCGACAGGAGCTCGTTGAAGATTTGGTAGCCATAGTTACGAGCCTCGCTGGAAGGATCTACGGGGCGAGAAGCCGTAAAAGGAGAGAACTCGTGGAGGCAGTCAAGAATGCCGTTAGAGACTGTTAAGCTCACTGCAAGCTTCAAGCTGAATGGATCAATTCCAGAGGGCCTTTTTTCGACGTATAAGGAAGTATTGGATCAGCTGCTTGATCATGCCTGTGCGAAGGGGATAACCAGCTTCAAGAGGCTTAAGGCAGAGAAGTACTACGAGTTGAGAGCAAAGTATCCAAGACTTCCATCGCACTACATATACACAGCCTGTCAGATGGCTTGCTATATCTACAAGAGCTTCAGGAAGCTCAAAAGGAAAGGGTTGGCGAAAGCTGAGAAGCCAGTCTTTAAAAAGCAAGTTATAATGCTGGATGATCACCTGTTCAGCCTCAACCTTGAAAGCTGGGAAGCTTCGATAGCCGTTGAAGGCGGCAGGGTTAAGGTAAAGCTGCTCCACGGGACTTACCACGAGAAGTTCAAGGAAATGAAGATCGGCCAAGCTTGGCTGGTGAAAGGTGAAGACCTATACTTGAAAGTCGTCTTCTCCAAAGTCGTTGAAGTAGCGGAGATGGATGGGAAAGCAGTAGCTGTTGACGTGAACGAGAACAATATCGCCTTCGGCACTTTAGAGCGCGTGGAGAACAGGGAGACTAAAGAGAGGGCCATAAGGACTGCCTATTTTCTCAAGCGCAGAAGGCTGCAGTCCAAGCCTAGGCTGAACGAGAAGCAGCTGATGGCGAAGTATAAAGGTAGGGAGCGCAGAAGGGTTGAAGCTATATACCACAGGATCGCCAAAGAGGTTGTTGCGAAAGCGAAGGAAGCCGGAGCCTCGACCATTGTGATGGAGGATCTCGAGAAAATCAGGAAGAAGCATAAAAAGGGGAGATCGAAGGCCATAAACGGCAGGCTCAACAGGTGGAGCTTTAGAAAGTTCCAGAACATCGTAGACTACAAAGCAAGGCTTGCGGGATTGAACGTGAAGTATATTGAGGCCGATTACACTTCAAGTCTGTGCCCGATATGTGGGGAAAAGCTAAGCCCGAATGGGTACAGGCAAATGAAATGCTCCGAATGCGGGTTAGAAGAGGATAGGGATGTTATAGCTGTGAAGAACCTGCTCCGCAGGTACCAGATGGATGTGGGGGCTTCATCCGTTCACCCCGAAAGCCCTCCCATGAAAAGAGGAGGGAAGGGATGAAAGTTAATGCTAGACCAGAACGGTAACAATAGTAGAACTTACTGGTTTGACTGAGGAGGAGATTTCGAAGCTTTAAACTTTTCCACCTCCATCTCAAGTTCCTTGAATTTTTTCTCCATCTCTTCCCTCAACTTTTCATCACTCGGAATGCCATAGATAACTTCGAGTTCTATTGCTTTCTTTGCCTTTTTATATTCTGCGTAAATTTTCCCAAGATCTCTAGCTAGTTCTGTAAGCTTTTCGGGACTAAGCAAAAGTACTGCAATTATCAAAATAAAAATGAGTTCCTCAAACCCTATCACAAACAAAAGTTCGCTGATACTTTTTAGCTTTTTCGCTTAACTGAAAAAATGCTAAGGTTTCAGAATCCTATAGTCTGCCGAAATCTTCTAGCTTTTTCTTGTGATAGACCTCTTCCGCCCCAAAGGGCAGGCTTTAAGTTGTAAATTAAAATTTAAAACGTCAACCCACCAAACTCAAGCGAAAAATAAAAATACCCATCATTCTCACTTCTTTTTAGCCCGGGTAGCTCAGCCTGGGAGAGCGTGCGGCTGAAGACCGCATAGTCGCCGGTTCAAATCCGGCTCCGGGCATACTTTTTTCCATTATTACAACAGTTACGAGCCTCATTTCATGAGATACAGTTTTAACGAGATTTTCGATAAACTTCGATGCGTTAACGGACTTTTTCTTTAAGCCATTCGTAGATTTCGAAGGTCTAAGGTTACATGAAAATCGACAAGAATACACTTAGAAACAAAAATCTCACGGCTAAAGCGGTGAGAGAGTCAAGTGAAGCTTCTTTCGATAACGGTGCTTGATGCTCTTTCAAAGCCTTTAGGCTTTTACTTTTTTCCTGTGTCCGAACGGTGCTTTTTATGTATATTTTTGGAACTTTCAACCTTACAAAACCCTCATGACAAGTTGATTAAAAGTTAGTTTTCAAGAAAGGGAAACGTCTTCTATTCAAAAACATCAATAAAACGCTCTCGGTATTTCTTAAGCTTTTGATGGATCATGTGGATCTCATATATTTTTTGAACTCTATCCTACTATTATTTTATCTTGTACCGCCATTCCATATATCTTAAACTCCAGATGCATTATGGAAAAAAACTCCAAATTTTTTATCTACGTTTAATAATAATTACATCTCCTTTTTTGCCAAGCCTTTTCACCGTCCCAAAAAGTCGAATTACATGAATTCCGTATTCTTCAAGTTTCCTAGCGAATTTGTCAATGTCTACATTTGCTCCTGTCTCAAGAATCACTGCTATGACTTCTTCGAAATTCTCCCTGTAAAACAACACTTGCCCAGTCAGCGTATGGAGCTTTTGAGCGCTATCAGCTATCTTTACTTCTATCCCATACTTTCCGTCTACAACTAGGTCTATTCTCATCGAACCTTCAACGTATACCTGTCTTTCTATTCTTCTTTCGCTTAGCTTGCCCGAAAGAAACTGATATAGTTGTTTTTCCAGGTCTTCTTCATTTCTGACAGTTTCAGGTTTGAATTTATCTCTAATTGTTTTTAGAAGCTCTTCAAATTCATATTTGGCTCTAGTAATTGTATATTTCTCTACTTCGGTGATTTTCTTTTCATAATCTTCCACACTATCTTTTGTCTCTTCTTCTCCTGTTTCAAACAACTCTTTTTCAAAATCTTTTAACTCCTCTAATTCCTTTTGATAATTTACGCCATATTTCTTGGCGTAGTGAATTATTTCTTCAAGGGATAATTTTGCTGCCATTCGTCGGGCTAGTTCATCTTTTCTTGTTATTTCAGCTTTTTCCTCGACTATTGAAAATTTTTCGGGATCAAAATCTGTTCTTACAACTTTTTTGGTGCTTATACCCTTAACTTTGCAAATCCTTCTCAGATCTTCCATTTTAAATTTCAAGAGGATTTCCATCTTTATTCCTTCAGCCTTTAAATTGTATTGATAATTTTTGTAAGCTGTATCAATTGATTTCTTAATCTTTCCAGCTATGTCTTTTAGACCTCTTTTGAAGCCCATATTAAATTTAAGTTAAATATGAAATATTTTTCTTTTTCGGTATTTAAATTTGTTCTAGTAATAAAAGAGCTAAAAGGAAAACCTTATGAGATGAAAAATTTTAAAAATTATACCTAGTGCCCGTTATTGCATGAATGGTTTAAAACAAAACAGGGATTAAAAGTCCATATAACTAAAAAATCGAAGTGAGCTGCCCCGCCTTTAAAGGCGAGCTTTCCAGCGTTAAGGGAGGCTTTAAGCTTTTTATCTGCCAGTTCAAAGCCAAGCTCCCCATCCCATGCCTCTTGTTAAGGCATTGGCTATGTTACAGCCTCATCTTGGGCAACATGCCCGCATTTGCAATTTTTACATTTTTTATTTATTTAAGCTTTTCTCATCCAATCCTGAAAGGCAAGGTTTTTCGGTTATAAAATTAAACTTAAGAAATGGGGCTATAGCCAATTTTAGCTTCTAAGAACTCGATAGCACAACCTCTGGTCTAAAACACACATCTGGCAAATTTAATTTTTGAAAACTTTGGAAGTTTAAAAAATCGGAAATATTCAAAGTATAGTCCAAACAAAAGTTAAGTTTGGAGCTTCATAATGTCGCGAAAAGAATATATCACCAGAGTAATTTAATTCAAGAAGTGACTACGATAAAATTCCTTGGCGGATGTGGGGAAGTGGGAAGATCAGCAATTGCTGTTGATTCAGTTATTTTAGACTATGGAATAAAACCTTCTTCTCCCCCAGAATTTCCGATGGACTTTACACCAAAAGCTGCAATTATATCTCACGCACACTTGGATCACTTGGGTTTCGCCCCAAGTCTGATGGATTACGATCCTAAGATATACATAACTCCCCCATCGATAGACATAGGAAGACTGCTACTTTACGATTCAATAAACGTAATGCAACCCCCACCCTTTTCTAAAAGAGAGATCAGACAATTCGAGAGCAATTGTGTAGAAGCTTACTATGATGAAAGATACGAAGTTGAGAACTTCGAAATCGAGTTTCTCAACGCTGGTCATGTTCCGGGAAGTGCAATGATTTTTCTTGAGAACGATTTAAGGATTCTTTATTCAGGAGATTTCAAGCTAGAAGACACCCGTCTGCTTGAAGGAGCTGAAAAGAATCTACCAGAAATGGACATTTTAATCGTAGAGAGTACATACTATGGTGTAGAGCATCCTGAAAGAAAAGAACTTGAGAAAAAATTCGTTGAAAGTGTTTTGGAGACAATAGACAATAAAGGTCACGCAATAATTCCGGCCTTTGCGGTTGGAAGAACTCAGGAAGTACTGATGATTTTAGAGAACTATGGTATAACTCCATACGTGGACGGTATGGGAAAGGAAGTCTTCAAGGTTCTAGAAAGATATCCTGACTATATAAGGGATCCCAAAGCGCTACGAAGAGCTTTCAAAAATGCAATATGGGTTGAATGGAAAAAGAGAGAAGACGTTCTACAAGAACCGTCAGTAATAGTTACTACAGCAGGAATGCTCAACGGTGGACCAGCCCTGTTTTATATTTCGAGACTATACGATGATCCCAAATCCAAACTGCTCATAACAGGCTACCAAGTTGAAGGTACAAACGGAGACATGGCCCTAAAGCTCGGAATGATCAATCTTGGAAACAAAATCGTAAAGCTGAAAATGAAGGTAGAACAGTACGACTTCTCAGCTCACGCAGGGGATTCTCAACTAAAGGAGTTTGTTAAAATAGCAGCTAGAAAAGGTGCTGAGATAGCTTTCACCGTTCATGGCGAGAAAAGTGACGCTTTTGCTTCTTGGATAAGAGAGAGCATCGGCATAGACGCCTTTTCACCGAAAAACGGAGACGTATTTGTTATATGAAGTTTCTAATAGCTTCAGATATTCACTCCGCGATATCTAACTTGGAAAAAATAATTGAAACTGAGAATTTTGACGTTTTGCTTATAGCCGGGGATCTGACAAACTTCAACAAAGATGATCTCCTAAAGATTGATGAAATCCTTAGCGAAGAAGGGGTAGAATGCTATGCTGTACATGGAAACTGCGATTACGAAGAATTTCTCAAACTCGATCTCGATAGCATCAACTTTATCCATGGAAGAAGTATAAAAATTAGGGACATAAAGATTTACGGAGTGGGTGGTTCTTTACCAACTCCATTTGGAACCCCCTCAGAATACCCAGAAGATTACTTTGCAGAGCTTTTGAGTAAATTAGAATTCTCGGATTCCGATTTCAATATTTTACTATCACATAATCCCGCAAAAGGAGTTCTAGATAGAACAAAACATGGGGAGAACGTAGGCAGCGAAGAAATTAGAAAGAGACTTAAAAATTTCCGTATAATCATAAGCGGCCATGTACATGAGTGTTTTGGAGTTTATAGAGATAAAATAATCGCACTCAATCCTGGACCAATCGCTTGGGGAATGTTCGCCATACTTGAACCTGATGAAATTGAAATCAAGCTAAAAAGACTAAAATCCCATAAAGAAAAATCCTTTTTATAATACAAAGCTTTCAATAAATTTTTAAAGTCTGATTTGAATTCAAAATTATGATCGAGAGAGATAGAATCGAAGAAGCGGGTTGGATAATAGCAAATGCAAAATACGGAGTAGTTTTTACTGGGGCTGGGATATCTGCCGAAAGTGGGATCCCAACTTTTCGCGGCGAAGATGGCCTCTGGAAGAAATACGACCCCGAAGAAGTAGCTTCGATTTGGGGCTTCAGAAGAAATCCTAGAGCCTTTTGGGAGTTTTCCTTTGAACTCAGGAACAAGCTTTTTGCTGAACCTAACCCAGCTCACTATGCAATAGCTGAACTCGAGAGAATGGGAATTGTAAAAGCAGTAATAACACAGAACGTAGACACGCTTCACCAACGAGCCGGAAGTAGAAGAGTTCTTGAGCTTCATGGAAGCATGACAAAGCTTGATTGCCTAGATTGCAGAAAAGAATACGATTGGTCAGATTTCGTCGAAAATTTTGAGAAAAGAGAAGTACCCCGATGCAAAGCATGTGGAAGTTGGTACGTTAAACCAAGGGTTGTTTTGTTCGGCGAGCCTTTACCGATGGACGTTCTGGAACAAGCAGTAGAAGAGGCTAGATCCGCAGACGTCTTTATAGTTGTTGGCTCAAGTCTTGTAGTCTACCCTGCTGCAGAGCTTCCCTACATAGCCAAAAGTTGCGGAGCTAAAATGATCCTTGTAAACGCTGAACCAACAGTAGCCGATCACATATTTGATGTCAGAATATATGGCAGAGCCGGTGAGATATTACCCAGAATAGTTGAGGTTGTGAAGTCTCTGAAACAAAATTCTTAAATTTCCAAGTTGCAAGTTTTTTAAGGGCTCGTGGTCTAGCGGTTATGACACCGCCCTTACGAGGCGGAGATCGCCGGTTCGAATCCGGCCGAGCCCATCAAAAATGGAAAAATTAATCTCCATAACTTGAAATTCTTATCATGAAACTTTATGAATTTCAAGCAAAGCAGATCTTTACAAAATACGGAATAAAAGTTCCCAAAGGTTCGATTGCAGAAAGTGTGGACGAAGTTAGAAGATTTGTCGAAGAATTTGGAGGTAAAGCAGTTCTAAAGGCACAAGTCTTAGTTGGAGGAAGAGGGAAAGCTGGAGGTATTAAGATTGTCAACAGTGTTGAGGAAGCTGGAGAAATAGCAAGAGAAATGCTCGGAAAGTCCATCAAAGGAGAGGTTATCAGAAAAATCTATGTAGAAGAACTTGTAGATGTAAAAGAGGAGTGGTACTTGAGTGTAACACTCGATAGAGTTGAAAAATCCTTCTCACTCATTTTCAGCCCGTTAGGAGGTGTAGATATAGAAGAGATCGCACTAAAATCGCCAGAGAATATCTTCAGGATAAAAATAGACCCGAGATGGGGTCTTTGGGATTATCAACTTAGGGAGCTAGTTTGGAGAGCAAAAGTTAGGCAAGATTTATGGAGAGATTTAATTACAACTGCAAAAGCTATTTACAGGATTTTTATCGAAAAAGAAGCTGAATTGGTTGAAATAAATCCACTTGGAGTTACCGAAAAGGGTCTAATAGCGCTCGATGCGAAGATAACAATCGACGATAACGCTCTTTTCAGACATAAAGAACTGGAAACGCTGAGGACTTTCTCAGAGGGACTTGAGGGAGTTGCTGAAAGAGAGGGAATGAATTACGTGAAACTAGACGGAAATATTGGGGTTATTGCAAACGGAGCAGGAATGGCGATGGCTACAATGGACCTCATTTATCTTGAAGGCGGAAAACCTGCAAACTTCCTCGACATTGGTGGTGGAGCTAGTGCAGAGATGATGAAGAAAGCCCTCGAAATTCTGACAAAAGATGAAAACGTAAAGGCAATTTTCATAAACATATTCGGTGGGATTACGAGATGCGACGAAGTGGCAAAGGGATTGCTGAAGGCGTTCGGTGAGCTGGATATAAAAGTTCCAGTAGTGGTTAGACTTTCAGGGACAAACGAAGATGAGGGAAAAAAGATACTCCAGAATTTAAAAACTATAGAAATTGTTGAAACAATGGAAGAAGGAGCTAAAAAGGTTGTGGAGGTGGCAAGATGGCAATAATAGTAAATGAGAATACAAAGGCAGTCGTCCAAGGAGTAACTGGAACTCAGGGAAGATTTCACACGGAAAGAATGCTGAAATACGGAACGAAAATACTTTGTGGGGTTACTCCAGGAAAAGGAGGGAGCGAAATTCTCGGAATTCCGGTATTCGACACCGTAAGCGAAGCTATGAAAATGGGAGTAAATGCGAGTATTATTTTCGTACCAGCTCCTTTCGCCGCTGACGCAGTAATGGAGGCCTTAGACGCGGGAATAAAGACGATTGTCTGCATAACAGAGGGTATACCTGTTCACGATGAGTTGAAAATATATCTAAAAGCAAAGGAAACAGAATCAATTCTAATCGGCCCCAATTGCCCAGGAATTATCTCTCCAGGAAAATGCCACCTAGGAATTATGCCGACCCATGTTTTTAGCAAAGGTAATGTTGGAATAGTTTCGAGAAGTGGAACTCTAACATATCAAATTGCTCAAAATCTGACGAGACTTGGAATTGGACAATCAACAGTTTTGGGGATTGGTGGAGACAGAATCGTTGGTTTAAGCTTCTCAGAAGTTCTTGAAATGTTCGAAAAAGATGATGAAACAGACTTGATTGTTTTGATAGGAGAAATTGGTGGCAGAGACGAAGAAAGGGCTGCAGAGTATATAAAGGAAAATATAAGCAAACCTGTGGTTGCCTACATTGCTGGAATAACTGCTCCTCCTGGAAAAAGAATGGGACATGCTGGAGCAATTATAGAAGGGGGAATCGGCAGCGCTGAAAGCAAAATAAGAGCTCTTTCAAAGGTTGGGGTAAAAGTCGGAAAAACACCAAAAGAGGTCGCCGAAATTGTTGCAAAGGAAATTAAGAGATGAGATTAGACGTTCTACTGGTAAAGCTTGGCTACTTTAAATCTCGAAACAGAGCAAAAATTGCAATAGAGAATGGGCTGGTAATAGTTAACGGAAAAGTTGCAAAAAAACCCTCCATGGAAGTCGATTTAAATGCAAAAATCGAAGTTTTGGATGACAAACCGGCTGGCTACTGGAAACTGAAAGAAATCGATGAAAAGTTCAGAATTTTTGAAGGATATGAAATTGTCCTTGATCTAGGGAGCTCAGCTGGAGGATTTTTGTTATATGCAAGCGAGAAAGCCAAATTCGTTTACGGAATAGAGGTAAGCAAAAATTTCGAGAACGAACTTAGAAGGATTGAAAGAGAGAGGAAAAATGTAAAAGTTTTCATAGAAGACGTTTTCACATTCGATGTCGATAAAATAGAAGCAGTAGATATAATACTAAACGATTTGACACTCGATTTCACTTCCTCACTCAAAGCTTTACGAAGATTTATTCCAAAGTTAAGAGAGAAAGGTAAAATACTTTTTGTTGTGAAAGGGAATGAAGAAACAGACTTCTCCGAATTCAAAGTAATTGCATATGAACACTCAAAGAGAAAAAGGGAGAGATATTATTTACTGGTTAAAGACTGAACAAATCCAAACGATCGGAGACCTCAAGAAAACTCTTCATGGCACAATCTGCAGAAACTTTTGATTTTTCTAGAGTAAACTTTATAAAACATGATTGGCTAGTGCAACAAGACTTCCACGTGTGCCTAATGTGGGGATTCATTTGTCCCCGAAAGGCTTTCATGACAATGAAGGGATGAGAAATCCGAGAAAGGAGGGATGAAAGCTAATGCTGGACCGAAACGGCTTCGTTCTCCACTCCCGAAAAGGAATAAATAGAAAGATAGGGTTGAGGTCAGGAGGTTGGTGAAAATATGAAGGTTGCAATTCTTGGTGCTGGTGTGATGGGACACGGAATAGCACAAGTTTGCGCAACCGCTGGCTATGAAGTGGCCGTGAGAGATATAAAACAGGAATTTCTAGACAAGGCAAAAGACGCAATTGAGAAGAGCTTAGCAAAGGCTGTTTCAAAGGGTAAAATGAGCAGTGAAAAAGCAAAAGAGATAATGAATAGGATTAAATTCACTTTATCAGTTGAAGAAGCTGTAAAAGATGCAGATCTCGTCATTGAAGCTGTGCCAGAAATAATGGAATTAAAAAAGCAGGTTTTTGCAGAAGTGCAAAAGTATGCCAAACCTGAGTGCATCTTTGCGAGTAACACCTCCGGATTGAGCATAACAGAGCTCGGAAATTCCACCGACAGACCAGAGAAATTCGTTGGTCTACACTTCTTTAATCCCCCGGTCGTGATGCAGCTTGTCGAAGTTATAAAGGGTGAAAAAACAAGCGAGGAGACGATTAAAAAAGCCGTTGAATTCGTAAAGAGCATTGGAAAGGTTCCGGTAGTCGTAAAGAAAGATGTAGCCGGATTTATAGTAAACAGGATTCTCGTACCGTACTTAACTCTAGCAATAGATGACGTAGATAAAGGGATTGCCACACCGGAACAAATAGATACGGTCTTCCTAACCAAGTATTCCTTCCCAATGGGGCCAATAGAACTCTCCGACTTTGTAGGTTTAGACATACTATATTTTGCGGGAAACCAATGGGGCCTTGTACCGGTTCCCAAGATTCTAAAAGACAAGTTTGAAAGAAAAGAACTTGGAATGAAAACTGGAAGAGGATTCTATGACTGGAGTACAGGTAGACCAAAAATAGCCAAGATTGAAGGCTATGATGAGCTCCGTCTGATTGCTCCAATGGTAAACATCGCGGCTGAGTTGATAGAACTGGGCGTTGCAGATGCAAAGGAAATCGATACTGCCATGAAGCTCGGAACAAATATGCCAAAAGGTGTCTGCGAGCTTGGAGATGAGATAGGTTTGGACGTTATCCTATCAAAACTCGAGAGTCTATACAAGGAAAAAGGATACGAAATCCTTAAGCCAAAAGATATGCTCAAGAAAATGGTTTCAGAAGGCAAGTTAGGGGTAAAAGCTGGAAAGGGATTTTACGATTATGGGAAACCTGTATACAAAAACATAGAAATACAAAAGGAGGGTAAAATAGCGAAAATGATAATAAATAGACCACAAAAACTCAATGCGCTCGATTTCGCGACGCTTGATGAAATCTCCAATGCTTTGAAGGAACTCGAAAAAGACGAGGAAGTGAGAGTTTTGGTAATAACTGGGGCCGGTGACAGGGCTTTTTCGGCCGGTTTCGATTTACAAACAGCTACCGAACTTAATCCAGTCAAGGCGGTTGAAATATCTTTGAAGGGTAATGAAGTATTTTCACAACTTGAAAGATTTCCAAAACCAGTCATTGCTGCGATAAATGGCTATGCATTTGGCGGTGGTTGCGAATTGGCCCTAGCTTGCGACTTCAGGATAATAAAAAGGGGTGCAAAAATAGGGTTAACTGAACTGAGCTTAGCGCTAATCCCCGGCTGGGGTGGAACACAAAGACTACCAAAGATTGTCGGAATCGCAAAGGCCAAGGAAATGATTATGCTGGCCAAGAGAATTGATGCAGACGAAGCTGATAAAATAGGGCTTGCAAAAGCTGTTGATGCAGACAAGTTCGAGGAAGAAGTTATGAATCTAGCAAAACAACTTGCTGAAATGCCACCTATAAGTCTAAAAGCTGCAAAGTACGCCATAAACTTCGGCTACGAGCTTCCAACCGACATAGGAAGGATCATCGAAGTTCTTGCCTTTGGGCTTGCTCTATCAACCCAAGATGTGATAGAGGGAATAACTGCTTTCTTCCAGAGAAGAAAACCCGAATTCAAAGGAAGGTGAGCCGCTCAGCCAAAGCGCGAGATTCCTCTGTTTAGCAGAGATTTGTACATCTCTCTATTTTTTTCATTCCACCATAAACGGTGAGACTTTCAGTTATAAAAATCGCCACTCATCTTTAAATCTCTGCTCTCTTCAGCAAAAGCGAATTTGTTACAACACTGAAGCTACTCAGAACCATCGCTCCTGCCGACCATTCTGGACGGAACGGAATGTTGAAAAGTATGAAAGAAAGACCACCCGCAAATGGAATCAGAATTGCATTGTAGAATACGGCCCAGAATAAATTCTGCCTAACCTTGGCGACAGTCTTTCTGCAAAGTCTCAGGAATCTTACTACCTCCACAGGATCGTCTCTTAGCAGAGCTACGCTCCCGCTCTCTATCGCTATATCCTCTGCATTCCCGATTGCAATTCCAACGTTAGCCTGGGCAAGTGCAGGGGCGTCGTTGATACCATCCCCCACAAAGATAACAACTTCTCCTCTATTTTGAAAATCACGAACAACTTCAGCTTTTTTAGTTGGAAAAACCTCTGAGACTACAAAATCTACGTTTAACGTTTTTCCAATCTCTTCTGCAACCCTCTTTTTGTCGCCAGTTACGATTCCCACTTTCAATCCCAGCTCTCTTAGTAGTCTAATGGCTTCCTTGCTGCTCTCCTTAATTGTGTCCGAAATGAAGAATCTTGCAGCCAGTTTACCATCGACAGCTAGAAAAACTCCTTCTCCTTCTACCTCCAATCCCTTTTCTCTTAAAAACTCCGAATTCCCCAAAATAACTTCCTTACCATCAATTCTGGCTGAAACCCCCTTTCCCGGAATCGCTTTAAATCTTTCTGGTTCTAAAAGCTCTATTCCAGCCTCTTTTGCTTTTTGCACGATTGCCTTTGCTACAGGATGTTCAGAAAATCTTTCCGCTGAAGCTGCAATTCTTAAAAGATCCCTCTCGGGTAATCCAAAGCTTTCTATTTTCACGACGTCAAGTTTACCTTTTGTAATTGTTCCCGTTTTGTCAAAAAAGACAAGGGTGCTCCTTGCGGCTTCTTCGATCGCTTCTGCATTCTTGATCAGGATTCCATTTTCGGCACCTTTTCCAATGGAGACAGTTATCGCAGTAGGAGTTGCTAGACCAAAGGCGCATGGGCAGGCTATCACGATAACGCTTAGCATAGTTGTGAATGCGAAGAGCGGGCCATTGACGAAGAACCAGTAAAGGGAGCAAATGAAAGCAATTAGTAGCACACAGGGTATGAAAAAGACAACAACTCGATCTGCAAGTCTTTGAACGTTCGGTTTGGAGTTCTGGGCTATTTCCGTAACCCGAATGATCTGTGAAAGAAGACTATCCTTTCCGATCTTTTCAGCCCGAATTTTTAATACAGAGTCTCGGTTAACCGTACCACCGATGACCTTGTCTCCCTGCTTCTTTAAAGCTGGAATTGGCTCCCCGGTTATCATGGATTCATCAACAAAGCTCTCTCCTTCCAATACCGTCCCATCAACGGGGATTCTCTCTCCGGGTTTAACTAGAACAATTTCTCCAACGCTTAACTCAGTTAAAGGAATTCTTAATTCTCTTCCTTCTCTTAAAACGGTTGCTTCTTTGGCTTGAAGCGCAACAAGCTTTTTTATGGCTTCTCCGGTTCTTTTCTTCGCTCTCTCTTCAAGAAACTTGCCGAGAAGGAGGGAGCTCATCAGCACAACGCTTTCAGGAAAGAAATTAAAAGTCCCAGGGATAAGGCCAATCGTCGCCATTATGCTTGAAAGATATGCTGAGCCGATTCCGATAGCATACATGACTTCCATAGTTAGGGTTCTATTTTTAATTGCACCAAAGGCCTTTCTAAAGATTCCAGCTCCGGCAAAAACTATAGCAAAGCTTGCGATCAGAAATTGGATTTCAAGAGGAATTATCTCCTTTAGGAAAAAAAGAAAGATTCCCGAAACCCAGCCGAGTACGAGATTTCTCTTAGCACTTTTAAGCTCCTTTTCTTCACCAAATCCCTCAACACCGAGAAATTGATATCCAATTCGCTCAATTTCTTCCCCGATTCTCTCAAGTTGGATCTTCGATGGATCATATATTATTCTGGCCTTTTCCGTTGCGAAGTTAACAGATGCATCATAAATACCGGGCAATCTTTTGAGGGTTTCCTCAACCGTCTTCGCGCACATTGCGCAGCTCATTCCACCGATTTTTGCCACGATTTCTTTAGTTTCGGAGTTCACAATCTTAGATTAAGTATTGGTTAAAGTTAAACCTTTTGAAGTTTTGCTTTTTGCTTAAATTCCTTTAATCTATTACTTACATTAAAATCGAAAAGAAAGCTACGGTTTTAACCGTGGGATGAATTGTCGGTAGGTTTATATATAATAGACCCTGAAAAATACATTGAAGCCGGAAAGGTGTCTGAAGTGAAGTGAACAAACACTTTCATAATCGAAGACTGCCCTGCCCTGTGGGAACTCGCTGACAGCTGCGCTAAGCTGTACAATGAGCTGAACTTCGAAAGGAGGCAGACTTACATACGCTACAGGCGTTTCGAGTGTCCAAAGCATCTCTAAAAAAATACGCTCTATTGATAGGCTCTGCAATGCCCAGCAGATAATGAACAAGAGCAACGCGATGATAAACAACTTCTGGAGCTTCAGCTACATAATCAGAAGGTTCAGGGAGAAGGCAGGAGAATGCGGATGAGAAGAGCGAATACAGGACATCAAGCATTCTGAGGAAATAATAACGAGAAGGAGTCTCTTAAAATGCTTTTCTGCGGATTGGAAGCAAATAGGGATGCCGCAGGAGTCCTGAACATAGGCTACCTCCATGGAGGTAGCGTTAACGGGGAACGCAGCCCTTGCTTCTAAGGTGAACGGGATGAGGTGGGAGCCTAAAAGGGCTGTGAACAACCAATCGATGAGAGCCTTAGAAGCAAGAATCTTCCGGCTTTAGCCCGGCTTTAGCCGTGGAGAGTGTCAATCCCCAATACCAAAAATACTGACCTCCTCCCCGCCCTGAAAGGGCGGTTCGGTTCCCCGCATCTGTTCGGGAATACATCTGTCATCTGCGGGGCAGACGGGGTGGCCAGAGATCCCCCGGAAAGGCCCAGCAACTCTAGAGCCCTCCTCTCAATATTCAAGACTGCTATCCTGTCCCTATCTTCCTCCAGGCCACATCTAGGGCACTTGAGCCGTCTGTAGCCGTTCTCCCTCAGTCTAGAACTGCAGTTGGGACAAATGGATGAAGTGTGCTCAGGCTCTACTGGGATTATTGGGACTCCTAGCTTCTCGCACTGCCAGTCGATCCAGAATGAGAGCTTCCTGTAGCTCAGGATGAGAAGGGCGACTTTATGATCCCTCGGCAGCTCTAAGCTTCTCTATTAGGCCCGTCAGGTCTTCCCTAGCAATGGCGTACTGATGCCGTTTGGCGAGTTCAGCTATCTCAAGCGAGGTCTTTTTTGCCCAATCTTCTATGATGTTGCGGACTTTCCTGTGGAAGTGCCTGACCCTCTTGAGGATGCCTCTCCTCCTCAGCCATGCGTTGTACTTGTCGGAGGAGTACTTCTCTTGTAGCCTTTCGGCCAGCCTCTTGTAGCGAAGAGCCCTATCTACGGCTGTCTTCCTCCTCTCCCTCACCACGCTATTGCCGAAAACGATCTCCTTCTCGTTAACGTCGACTGCCAGAACGCCTTTTGGAGTGTACTTTGAAGGCTTTGGAATCTGTTTTGTAATCATCAGGAAAAATTCATCGTTCCTGTAAACCAGCCTTGCTTCCCTGTTGGGATAGCTGTCGTATCTTCTATCCCAGCCAGTGATTTCGAGCTTAAAGCCTCCTATGAGCTCAATGCAACAATCTTTGACTCTGTAGCTTTGTCCTTGGGTTAGCCAGAGCTTCAGGGTTTTTGCCTTTGGAATCTTTCCTCTCTTCGGATTTCTCAGCCAGGATTTTGCAACTGTGATTGCTTCCCTGTAGC
>Ga0078972_1000697_pt1 | contig 138003 bp, 112 predicted proteins | sample YelNatPaOPGAMG01_FD_67568 | JGI IMG/M metagenome (GOLD analysis project Ga0078972, IMG submission 67568) | Hot spring thermophilic microbial communities from Obsidian Pool, Yellowstone National Park, USA - OP-RAMG-01 (SPADES assembly) (version 2) | ecosystem: Environmental > Aquatic > Thermal...
TTCCACCTTTTTCACCTGGTAGGGGATGTTCAACCCCAAGGCGGCTGCAAAAAGCTCGTTCTCGTCGTACATTTGACTTTGTTCTCCATTATGTTTGGCTGAGATGAAGGCAACTCTCAAGCATTGCAAATAATTGTACCCACATGAAACAACGAGGAACCATTTTTATCTTTTCCAAGCCATGGATGAGACTGGTCACGCAGGCATCCGAATCCGACATGGACGATCCCGTTAAGCGCATCCCGCCTCTCTTGACATCCCGCAATCTCGCTTGGTATAATAGCATTGTTAGCGGGGTGTAGCTCAGTTTGGTAGAGTGTCGGTATGGGGTACCGAAGGTCGCAAGTTCAAGTCTTGTCACCCCGACATCCATCGCCTGTACGGTTTCGGCAATCGCCGTGTATCCGTCAGGCGATATTTCTTGAGGATTGTGAGCGATGACTCGTCTCTCCAGCGATTCCGTCTTCTTCATCACCTCTCCGCCCGAGGCGGAGGACAATCCGGATTTCTCCCCTTTCGAATGCTCCGCACCGGAGACCATCGTCTACTGCTGCTTCTTCAAATCGACTCAAAGCAGGGATCGGTTTCTCGACACGCTCCATGAACACGGTGAGATCGACCCCACGGAGCGAATGGATCCCGCGTTGGAAAAAAGGCTGAGGAAGGAGTGGCTTTTAAGCGTTCGAGGCGGGGATCACGAAATCGCCATGCTCACATTGATCCAATGGTGGACGAATGTGAGGAGGCACACCTACCACATCTATCGCCTTAAATCCGGATACGGCCCCTATCCCGCAAGTTGCATCATATCGCTCGCGGAGCTCTCCTCCGAGGAACTTCGCGTGAACATGGTGATCGGCATGGACGCCATGGAGACGCGCAAGAGAGTGATACTGGAGGAGTTCGGATTCGGCGAACTGGGACTGTGACGCGCCGTAAATAAAATATTATCCCTCACTGATGAATTTAAGGAACAGTTTTCGCTTCATTTCCGTCATACCCCCGAGTTAATTTCATAGGAACCTGCATTCACCCTCTATGGAGTAGGAAGGAGTGCATTATCATGGTCAAAAGCAAACGCGGATTCGCATCCATGGATGCGGAAAAACAGAGGAACATCGCCAGCAAAGGCGGAAAAGCCGCCCATGAAAAGGGCACCGCTCACGAATTCACCCCCGAGGAAGCTAGAGAGGCGGGGCGCAAGGGCGGTGAATCGGGAAAACGGAGCGCTCAAAAAGTTTAACCCCTTTTGATATCCATCTTCCCATTTATGTTTCCCATTGTATTTTTCGTTACGAGGGTTCATCCGATTCGGGATGAGCCCTTTGTTACAGTGGGACGAATGGATACGTTACGGGATATGTGGCGAGGTATGGATCGGCGACGTTCGGAGCAACCCATACTATTTGTGAGCGGACTTCAGGATAATGAATATCAGTACTCCAGGCAAGGCGAACGGAACGAAGTACGCCAATGTGACGAATAGATCTTCGGACTGCAAGCTCATCGCGGCGCCACCTATAACCAGCAAGAGGACGCCGATCCTTTTCCGAAACCACACTACGACGCAACCGGCGAATAGGAGAAAGAGCGCATGCAAAAACGAGATTAACCCGTCACCTTTCCCGTGGAGAATATTCGGTACGCCCTCCCCGATGAAAAAGATCATTAGAAAGACACCGAACAAGCTTACAATGACTTGCAGAGCCAGCGTATAAAGTGCAATCCTCTTGTCACTCATCGGGCATCTCCTTTGAGCCCATCGTGTTTAAGTGAAACGGGATTGTATGACGAGTATCGGGCGCTGTTCTTTCATCATTCATTACGACAATATCGGGTTTGGTTTCAAACCAAGTATACTGACATCCATCCAATAAACGAGCCATCATGCCATGAAGCGAGATTGCCAATCCATCGGATGTCCTCTCGCCCGAGCCTCCTCCCTCTGTTCCCGGGCGGCTGTTCTTTGCGCCTGCGGCTTCGCGGCGGGCATCCCATTTGAAAATCATCCCTGGATCACTTTGGTTGCGCCGGTTCTTGGGCTCATCCTCTGGATGTGGTGTCCTTGTTTAAGAGCTTGCCCACAACAGGCGATCCTTCTGCCATCCCTTTTCCTCTGCCTTGGAGCGTTCAGAGCGCACTCAGGCTTTCTACACGCCAACGCGGATATCGGGGATTTCCCCATCGGCGTGTACTGGGTGCGCGGGAGCATCGCTTCCGAACCGGCGCTGGATTCGAACCGGTTTCGATGCGAATTGGCGGTCACGGATGCGGGAATAGGGCCGGATGACATGCTCCATTGTCAGGGAAAGATATTGATCTCCATGCCTCTCACGCCGAACAGAGCCCCCTTCGCATTCGGGCAACGGCTTGAGGTTCATGGCATGATGCAACCCATCGAGCCTAACAGCAATCCCGCAGGCTTTAATCCGCAACGATATTATTCCACCCGTCATATCACTCGAATCATGCAAAGCAAGAACCCGGAAAGCTGGAAAATCGTCGCCAACCCCTCTTGGATAGGATGGATACCCCAATTGGCGTTGAACGCTCGCAAGAACCTGCAAAACTCGATGGACAAGCTTCTACCCCCCCTGGAATCCAGCTTTTTGGCGGGAATTATGCTTGGCTCCCGTACACAGATTCCGAAATCCTTTCAGGATGATTTCGCGACGACGGGCTCAAGCCATATCCTTGCCGCTTCCGGAATGAACGTTGGAATGGTCGCGGCATGGCTCTACCTTCTCTCTCGCATCCTCCCTTTGCCCAAACGGTATTTCCATCGCGCATTGCTGTTCGCACTCTTCTTTTACACGTTGGTATGCGGCGGCACCCCCTCCATCGTCCGAGCCGATTTGATGGCGTCTCTTTTCCTCTGCGCCAAACTTTTGGACCGTGACGGCGATTTACCGATATCGGTGGCGCTCTCCGCCTTTCTGATCCTTCTTTTCGAACCGGGCGAACTTTATGATATCGGGTTCCAATTATCCTACGCGACGGTTATCCCCATCATCGCACTGCAGCCGACGTTCGAGATGATCTCCAAGAGACTGATGTCGTCTAAGACATCCCGATTGACGATGATAATACGCAAAGGGGAAATGATCTTTGTGGAAACGGCTCTGCTCACCCTTGCGGCGCAGCTTGGCTCGCTGCCGCTGACGATTTCATACTTCAATCAGTTTTCCATCGTAGCCCTCGGAGTAAATCTGCTGGTGGTCCCCGCCCTTGCGTACCTCACCGGCATGGGCTTCATTGTGTGGGCGGTCAGCGCGATCTGGTTGCAACTCGCCTCCACCATTGCGCTTCTTTTCCTATCCCCGGCGCTGCTTTTCCTTGAAGGCGCGGTTCACGCTGGTGCATCCGTGCCCTACGCCTCCGTTTTCATAAGTTCTCCGAACGGCGTATGGATTTTCTGTTACTACGTTCTGCTAGCCCACGGCATACATATGCTCAACATCCGATGCGAGGAGCGAATGAAAGATGAAAAGAAATCTCGCGATAGTCATTTCGATAATCACGTTGACACTGTTATGGGCAAGTCCGATCCCGAATCTTCTCAATCCCCGACACGATAATCGTTTAATGGTGACTTTTCTCGATGTGGGACAGGGTGACGCCATCGTCATTCGCACGCCGACGGGAGCCGCGATGCTGGTGGACTGCGGTCCGGCGTGGGAGGGGGATGATGCAGGCAGACGAACCATCCTTCCCTTCCTGCGTTCGCAATCCATCCAAAAACTGGATGCTCTCTTTCTGACCCATCCCGATACGGATCATATCGGCGGAGCTCCAAGCATCCTCGGAAGAGTTCAAGTCAAACGGGTGTTTGCAGGCGGTGACGATTGGAATGAGGAGAAGTGTCCTCAGTTGTATCGTATCCTTCGAGAGCGAAAACTGAATTTAACGCCGCTGGAAAGAGGGAAATCCATTGAGACGGGAAAGGGAGTGAAATTACGCGTTCTCAACCCCGGCAATGGCAAGAGAAGCACCGACAACGAGGATAGCCTCGTCATTCGGCTGGAGTATGGGAACAGCTTCCTGCTCCTAACAGGGGATGCAGGGGCGGAGGCGGAGGCGAACATGTTGCATTGCGGGGAGGACCTGAAGGCGCAAATCATCAAGATCGCCCATCATGGAAGCCGATTCGGCAGCACGGAAAGATTTCTGAAAGCGGTGCATCCGCAGGCGGCTATCATCCTGGTCGGCAAGCGAAATCGATTCGGACATCCTGCGCCCGCAGTGATGAGGCGTTTGGATGGGATGCATGTTCGTGTCTTTAGAACGGACAGGGATGGAGCCATCACTGCGGAAACGGATGGAAACGTGTGGCGCATCCGCACCGAAATGAAGCCTCCGTAAACCGCTGGATTCACCACCACCAAATTCGACGAATCCAGACGGAATCAGGAGATACGTTCCCACTTTCCAAATCCGTCCACGCCGGAGCCCTGCAGATATCCCGCCACGCCACGCGCACCATAAGGAATCCAAGCACGCCCACCAAGGTGAAGATCAGCAGGTTCTCATAGATGGGAGAGGTCCAGCTTATCCAATTCGCAACCAATCCAGGTCCCATAACCTGACCTGCACCATACGTGGATTGATCCCACTCCACATCAACCCGTATCGGGCTCGTGATTCCCATGGAAAAGGCATCCCGAAGCAGATACCCGTCGCGCATCACCCCATAACCGACTAGGAAAAAAGCAAACGCCATCCAAATGAAAAAGATAATGGGATTTCGCCAGACGCACAAGATCGCAAATGGATTCCGTTCGCTTCTTCGTTTCTCGTCCCGCTCCTTGAGTTTGTTGGTAATCTCCTCCGTTAACGATGGGATATCCGGATTTCCGGGAAATTTCACGGACATCTCGGTTAACAAGGCGAGCGCTCCGGCGTAATCCTTACGGAGTTCAAGCAGATGGACTTTCTCCAACGAAACCTCCGCCTCCTCTTCCTTCCATTCGGGCTCATTCGCTTTCTCAGTCATTTTCGCGTCTCCTGATTTATGTCATGGATTATGCTCATACAAAAGACGATTCATATCCGTAAAGGATACGCTTTTTTTCACACACCACTGAGTCTCAGGATATTAAATCGGCTGTTAAATAGTTGATAAAATATGTAACATCACTCTTGGCATAGTTAATATATTCTATGATATTTAATTGCCGATTTAATATCACCGAATGAAACACATCCTCTCCCTATTGAGAGTCACCCTTGCATGCAAGGGATTATATCGCCGCGCCTTTCGGCCAGAAATAACCGATGCCATATGAGATCACCGCCTCCAAAACCCCAACGATCGTCATTTCCATGCCGGATGCGAACCAATTCCGCGAAGTCACTAGGCTCTTCGCCGCTCCCACGGCGAAATGCGCCAGCGTGCTGATGATCGCCGAGGCGACCACCGCCGGTATGCCGTGCATGAAGAAAAACGGCAGAACCGGAATCAAGGCTCCGACCGCAGTGGCGAGCGATGAGGATACCAAGGCGGTCCAAGGGTTCGGGAACTGCTTCTCGGAGAGCCCCAATTCCTCCTGCGCCATCGTTTGGAGAAAAAGTTCAGGCTTTTTGCTGATGGTCTGCGCCATCTTCATCGCCTCCTCCTCGTTGAACCCTTTCAACTGATAAATCAGCGAAAGCTCCTCGATCTCGTGCTCCGGGCTTTCTTCGATCTCCTGTTTCTCCCTGTCTATTTGCGCCTCGTGAACCTCCCTCTCGCTTTTCGCGGCGAGGAAGGCTCCCGAACCCATGGAGAGAGCGCTCGCGATCATTCCGAAAGTCCCCGCCACCACCACCTGATGCCCGCCGTTGCTGTATCCCGCCACACCGCTCACGATGCCGAACACCGCGCCAAGTCCGTCGTTCACACCGTAGATGGCGTCGCCAATCCAGGAGCCTGTGGAGACATGCCACTTCTCCCCTTTGAGCATCGCCTCCAGACGGGAGGCTGGTTCATTCGATGGCGCCAAATCCTGAAGGAGCTTGCTGTGCACCTGCTCCTCCTTTTCGATTTTGGTGAACAGATCGCGTATCTCCGGCGCGCTCTCAAGCGCGGACGCGCTCTTCTGAAAAGCGACGATGTTTCGCTCCTCCTCCGATTCCATGCGCCGTACAACGGCATCGGTACTCATGGACTTGACGTACAGGCGCTCCTTGGCGGTGAGCGGAGGGATGGGGGGAAGCTCACCGCCGGCTTCGGTGATGCGCTCAGCAAACTGCCTTGCATGGTCCTCCTCAATCGCCGCAAGGCGATTAAAGATGTCTTTGCTTTTCGCATCCTTTTGCTTTTCCGCCAGTAGTTTGTAAAGGACAACGGAGCGTTTCTCCCGCTGATAGGAATCGCGCAAAATGGATAAAACTTTCGGGTCGGATTTATTCATTTGTCACCTCGTGATATGACGCTTTGAAGTCTGAGCACGCACAGTCAAGCGTGCGGTCCATGTCAAAAATATACCTTATTCGGGTATAATTGAAACGGAAATCGGAATTCAAATGCTCCATTCCATCCTAATTCAGGCAATGGAACGGTTCGGTGAACAGGGGTTGGGTCGCTGTCTTCACAATTCACGCAAATCCGCGAATCGAACGCGTGCCATCGCCGAAAATTACACCTTTGCCTTGAAGATTTCAAATCACTCCTCAGGATAAAAAATGCCCGATAACGACGATATCCAACCTGATCAGGAAAGCACGCCACCGGAGGAATACGCCGGATTGATAGTGGTGGACATTGAAGAGGAGATGCGCCGATCCTATCTTGGTTACGCGATCTCCACTCTCATCGCACGCGCCTTGCCCGATGTTCGCGACGGACTGAAGCCGGTCCAACGCCGCATCCTCATGGCGATGCACGACCTGAACCTCACACCCGGCGCGGGTCACAGAAAATCCGCCAAGATTTGCGGCGATACGAGCGGTAACTACCATCCTCACGGCGAAGCGGTTATCTATCCAACCATGGTGCGCATGGCGCAGGACTTCAGTATGCGATACCTGCTTGTGGATGGTCAGGGAAACTTCGGTAGTATCGACGGCGATCCCCCCGCAGCGATGCGCTACACGGAAGCCCGAATGAGCGTGTTCGCCACGGAGATGCTCGCGGATTTGGACCGCGACACTGTGGACTGGATGCCGAACTACGATCAAACATCTCGCGAACCTCTGGTGCTTCCCTCTCGGTTCCCCAATTTCCTCTGTAATGGCGGGGAGGGAATCGCCGTCGGGATGACCACAAAGGTGCCCCCACACAACCTTCGGGAGGTGTGCGACGCCTGCATTTACGCCCTTGATCATCCGGAATGCACCGCATCCGATTTGATGAAGTTCATTCAAGGTCCGGACTTCCCAACGGCGGGCTTGATCCTCGGGACGAAAGGCATTTCGGAGGCGTATCACACCGGCAAGGGCAAGATTATCATGCAGGGCGTGGTGAACATCGAACCGATGGAAAACGGTAAGAACGCCATCGTGATCAGCGAACTGCCGTATCAGGTCAACAAGGCGCGGCTCATCGAGAATATCGCAGATCTGGTGAAGCAAAAGAAGGTGGATGGCATTACAGGGATAGAGGACCTCACCGACAGGCATGGAATGCGCGTGGTGATCGAACTTCGACGCGACGCATATCCCCGCAAGGTGCTGAATTTCCTCCTCAAGCACACGGCGTTGCGAAGCACGTTCGGCGTTATCATGCTCGCGTTGGTGGATAACACCCCCCGATTGTTAAATCTGCCCCAGGTGATCGGACACTATCTGAAACACCGTCGTGATATCGTCATTCGTCGCACCCGTTACGAACTTGGAAGGGCGAGGGCGAGGGCGCACATTCTGGAAGGATTGCAGATCGCGCTGGACCATTTGGACGAGATCATCCGCATCATCCGCGCCTCCGACGATGATATGATAGCGCGCACGGAGTTAATGAGCAGGTTCGGCTTCACGCAACTGCAAGCGACGGCCATCCTGGACATGCAACTCCGCCAACTCACCCGCCTGAATCGCAATAAATTGGAGGAGGAATACAAAGGCAAGCTTCGCGACATCGCCAACTTCGAGGATATCCTCGTAACCACCGCAAGAGTCACGGAGATCATCAAAACGGAATTGAAGACTCTGAAAGAGAAATACGGTGATGACAGACGCACGCGAATTATCCCAACGGAGGCGGAGGAGATCGGCGAAGAGGACCTCATCCCCGAAGAGAACATGCTGGTGACCATCACCCGTGACGGCTACATCAAGCGGGTGCCGATGGACACCTACCGCACGCAGCGACGAGGGGGAAGAGGCATCATCGGCGCGAACACGAAGGAGGCGGACACCATCGAGCACCTCTTCGTGGCGAACACGCACGACTACATCCTCTTCTTCACCAACAGAGGACGAGTCTACAAACTCAAGGCGTACGAGGTGCCGCAAACCGGCAGGACGGCGATGGGCACCGCCATTGTGAACCTGATTAACATTGAGCCCGGGGATATCATCACCGCCACGGTCCCTGTGAAGGACCTGCAAAACGCCAAGGGGTACATGTTGTTTGCCACACAATATGGCGAAGTCAAGCGTTGCGACCTGAAAAATTTCGTCAATCTGCATTCCAGCGGGTTGAAATGCTTCAACTTGGAAGACGATGACGAACTCAAGTGGGTGAAGCTAACCGACGGGAATCAGGAGTGCATCCTGGTGACCGCCGGCGGAAAATCCATCCGTTTCAATGAGAAAGACATTCGTGCAAGCGGCAGGCAAGCGGGAGGCGTGCGAGGCATCGAGCTTCGCGGTCCGGACGGCAAGCCGCAGGACAAGGTGGTGGCGATGGATCTGGTTCGCTCCACCAGCCAGCTTCTGGTGGTGGGAGAGAACGGTATCGGCAAGCGCACGGATCTTGGCAGTTACCCAGCGCAGAACCGCGGCGGCAGAGGCATTATCACGATGAGCGTGAACGAGAAGACAGGCCCCATCGTGGACGCCATCGTGGTGGAACCCGATGATCGCCTGATGATCATCACATCCAACGGAATCGCCATTAAAATGGAGGTGATGGGAATCCGCGCTGCGGGAAGAAGCACACAGGGCGTGAAACTCATAAACCTCGAACCCGGCGACCGCGTAGCCTCCATAGAGAGACTGGCGCGCGAGGAGGATGTTGAGCAAGCCGGTAAACCGTAGAAGCGGTGATATCGGGTTTCGGGGATTGAGTGGTGGCGATGGTTCCATGAAAGGGGGCCCGCATTGGAGGACGTTCGCGAGGGTCTGGTCAATGAGCATGAGAACGTCGCTCATTTGATTGAAGAACTGCACCGTAAAGATCATTCGAACCGACCGCTTCCTTTAGGGTTACCGCAAGCTGCATCCATAGGTTCAAAAATCAGGCTGACCGGAGGCTTATATTTTTGGCAAAAAACCTCACCCCCCCATCGTTATAAATAAAACGATACCAAAAGTGCGGAGATATTTAGGAAGCAAGCGTTCATTTGAATTACCGAATTTTCTTTCAAATTATCACGGACGCTTTCCGTTTACTGCGAATAGGTACGCATGATATTTCGGATGAATTATCTCCGGCTAGCATGAGGGGTACGATGTCACTGAAATAACCGGCAACATTATTATCCTCCGAAAGAACCCCATCTTCAGGATGAAAACATTCCGACTCAAGGTATTATGAGAGGCAAAGGGAGGAGAAAACAGATGAAATCGCGTTCGCAAACGGTAATCTCTCGCATTATCATTCCTCTTTGCATGCTTTCGTTTTCCATTATTCCCTTCGGCTGTGCGAAGGCGAGTTCCCCCTCCAAACCGGAGGGGGAGCGAATGACCTATCTCGACAACGGGGTGATCAAACTCGGGGTCGATCTGAATCTGGGGGGAGCCATCACTTACCTTTCCAAGTCAGGAACGACGGACAACATCATTAACGACTTCGACTGGGGACGCCAAATTCAGATGTCGGACTACTCGGGGCCAATCCCCTACGAGCCGAACGGAAAGCTCCCCAACAAGACCTGGGCGGGTCTCGGCTGGAATCCGATCCAATCCGGGGATTGTTACGGCAACCGCTCCAAGGTGATTGACTGGAGCAACGATGGCAAGGAGATTCGCGTGAAATGCATCCCCATGCAATGGCCGCTGGATAACGTCCCCGGAAAATGCACGTACGAATGCCGAATCCGATTGGAAGGCAACACCGCGAAGGTTCGCTGCACGCTGATCAATCATCGCGACGACCATACGCAGTATCCCGGACGGTTCCAGGAGCTTCCCGCCGTGTACGTGAACGCTCCTTTTGACCACATCATCACCTACATGGGCGACAAACCTTTTCAGCATGACGCGCTCACACAGATGCCATCCGTCTTCAAGGTGCAGGGGTTCGATGCGACGGAGAACTGGGCGGCGTTAGTGAACAACGAGAACTGGGGACTAGGGGTGTTCAAACCGGGCGACGGGAGGTTCATCTGCTTTTTCTTCGGCAAGCCGGGTGTGGGAGGGTCGAAGGACTCCCCGACAGGCTACGTGGCGCCCACCTTCAACGAGATTCTCGACCATAACATCACCTACGAATACCATTACACCCTGATACTCGGCAAGCTGAATGAGATTCGGCGATACGTTTACGCCCACTCTCGCAAGCCATCCCCGCCGGACTACCTCTTCGCGAAGGATCGCCAGCACTGGGTGTACGCCAACGCCACCGACAATGGATGGCCCATCAAAGGGGAGTTGTGGGTGAAACTGACACAGAATCACCCGCAGATGATCGGTCCGGATGGCTTTTGGAAGGCAATCGACGCTCCCGTAATTCGCATACGCGCCGCGTTTCGCACGACGGAACCCACGGCGCAAATATTCTGGACTCGTTTTGACTCCCCGAACTTCAGCGAGGACAAGAGCGTCACTTTCAAGGTGATCCCGGATGGAATCTACCGCACCTACAAAGTGAACCTTTCCGATTCGGCCGGATATCGCGGTGTGATCACGGGGATACGCCTGGATCCGGAGCCAACGGGTCATCCCGGCGATTACGTGCGGGTGAAGGAGATATCCTTGAAATCCGCCAAATGATCCGCCTCATCGTCGAAAAGTTTGCGGGGAGGGAAATTAATCCTTTGAACGCTCTCAGATGACACGGCAGGCATGCATTTGCTAAGGATGCGTGTACGTGAATATGCGGATTGCGATACGCAAGAAAACAGGCAAGAAGGTTCCACATGGAGAACACCTAGCCGTAACATCAGCCTCGGATTGACGGGGATTATCCACATCCATGAGGGCGGTGCAGAGGTTTTGGCAGTGATGCTCGGTCCCTTTCTGTGGCTTCGGGAAATCGGTTTGAGCCCTCGCTTTTGATCATCCATACATCGAAAAGATGAAACAGCGATATCTCTCTTTTCTCGATGAGCAGTGTGACCCGCGCCAAGTGGCTTCCAAATTTCCTTTGCGGGCGGTGGAAAATACGATCAATTCCTTGGTGAATCGCTGCTCCTTGAAAAGTTCGTCCATAACTATCCCGATATCCCGGGTGTGCTGGATGTTATCGGAACTTTGCGTTACGGCGATTAACTTTTGGGCTCCATGCCGCTCATGCAGACCGTCCCTTCCCTGCACTGCGGATCGGATGGTGTGCTGCGAAGTTTCACCGCCCCAATCCGACTCCTTTCGCATAAAAGGATAAAATCGTGCAGGATATTCAATGACGCATACGGAATCCATTACTATCCATTGAATGGAGGGAAAAAATGAGCAAAAGGATATGGGTTATTTGCCTCATCCTCGCATGCGGAGGCGCTCTTGGCGCCAAAGCGCAGACACTGCGCATGCATTTCAAAAGCGATGTGAACACTCCGAACGGTTGGAACCTCTCGGGCGGCGCGGGAAAGTGGGAACGGAGCGGTCCCGCGCCTGGGGAGCGTAGCCTCTCCGTCACGGGGGATGGCTTCGATTCCAACACCTGGGAGTATCCCCTGCCACCGCTCACACCCATGGGCGACTATCGCTTCACCTTCAGGATGCGTTGCTCCGAAGGCTCGGCGGGCGGCTGTGCGGTGTCCGGTCCATCCTTCTGCAATCACGATTTCCTCCCCACCACGAAGTGGAAAACCTACTCCTTCATTTTCACGGCGCCGCCAGCGTTCTCTCAGGCGACTCTCCGCCTCGGGCAATGGCAATTGAAGGGTACGGTCTACTTTGCAGACGCCTCCCTGGAACCGGTCACAGCAGTCAACACCGTGGTCAAGGTGAACGGCAAACCCTTCATCATGGGCGACGGCGAGCGACTTACGGGCGATTCCTACATTTTCCAACCCGGTTTGGGGGGAGACAACATCAATGGAAGCAGGTCGCTGGAGAGCTTCACCGCCACCTTCAACTCGAACCGCTGGGTCTTCGGCGATGGTCAGACGGTCACCTATCACCTCGGCAACCCCTTCTCCTTCCGGGACGGCATAGTGACCGTGGATATGAACTACCACATCGGCGGGGAGTGCTTGGTGCAGGTATCCCATTCCGGGAGTGACTGGAGCACCATCGGAACTCTGAACGGGGTGGGGCAAAGGAGCTTTTCCGTACCCTTCGCATCTCCGGACACGCCGGATTTTCGCATGAGGCTGAAAGCCGCCCCGGACCCCGCCCACTCCGAGGCTCCCGTCAACTTTCAGATCGACGAAGGGGTCTTCACATGCAGGGTCATTGGAAAGACTCCGGTGTGCGCGGGAAGATCGCTCTACCTCGCAGGCGTTCAGCCAAATTGGGGCGATGTGGCGTACGCTCTTACGAACTCCGACCTTCTCATCCAAGTCAAACCCAAGTCCGCCGCTCTGATGCGCCGCATGAAAGCCGAAATCCGCTTCACGAAGTCAGGCACGCTCAGTTCCAGCCACGCACTCACTTTCCGTAAGATCGCGGCGGGGGTCTATCAGGCGGCTGCGGAGATGAACTCCTTCCCAGCCGGGGATTCGGAAATGATCATCGCGCTCAAGCCCGAGGAACACGGCGCCACCGAATACATGGCGCAAACATCCCTTTACACGCCGGACTACTATGCTGGCGTCTTCGGCAAAAGGCTTCAGGCGCCGAAGGGGTGTCTGCTCTGGTGGTGCGTCGGGACGAGAAAGGTGTCGCTTACGCGTGAAGCCCCTCAAGCGTCGAGCGCGGCGATCACCTTCGCTGCGGCGAGGCGCGAACACCAGGCGATGCAACTGATTGTGGTTCCGCAAAAGGCTGGCGCGATGACGGTGCGAATCACCGACCTGTTCGGACCTCGCGGAGCGGTCATTCCCTCCTCGGCGATCTCACTGCGCGAAGTAGCTTATGTGCCGATCACCACCCCGACGGATAACATCGGACTTGCAGGAGAGTGGCCCGATCCGTTGCCTCCTCTTCCAACCGTATGGCATCCCGTTCCCCATAGTAACAACCCGATCTGGATAACGCTCAACGTGCCGGGCAACGCTCGCGCAGGCGATTACACAGGCTCCATCCTTCTGCAATCCTCGAACGGATGGAGGGCGAAGGCGCCGATAAGATGCCATGTGTGGAACTTCTCCCTGCCGGTTCACACCGCGCTTCGTTCAGGTTTCGGAGTGGACCCCGGCGCCATTCAGCAGTATTTCCACATCAAATCCAAAGGCGCTCTTGAGAAGGAGTGGGAACTGTTCATGAAGGCGTTCGCAAAAAACGGCATCAATCCCTATAACCCCATGTCATTGCATCCCTACGAGATGAACCTCGACAAATCCTCATCTCCGGGGGAAATCAAAATCAACTTCGTCGGGTTCGATCGTGACGCCCGCAAATATATAAACGGACTAGGCTTCAACGCTTTCACCATCGCCATCCCCGGCATGGGCGGCGGAAGATATCCGAATTACGACGAGGGCTCCCTTTACGGTTACGCAGCGGGAACGCCGCAATACGAAGACTTGATGGCACAGGCGGGGAAAATCATCCAAAATCATTTGAAGGCAAACGGATGGCTGCGAAAGGCTTACATCTACTGGTACGACGAGCCTAGTCCCAGTGATTATCCCTTCGTCGCAAGGGGGATGAAGCGATTGGAGCGCATCGTGCCCGATATCAAAAGGATTATGACCGTTGCGATCACCCCGCAGTTGTACGGCGACGTGAACCTCTGGTGCCCCATCACCCCGAATTTCTCCTTCGAGGCGTCCCAGGCGCGTCAAAAGCTTGGCGAAGAGGTGTGGTGGTACGTATGCACTGGCCCCAAGGCGCCCTACTGCGGGGAATTCATTGACCATCCCGCGATTGAGATGCGGATGTGGCTGTGGCAAACATGGAAATATCATGTGAACGGGGTGCTGATATGGGATACAACCTATTGGAACAGCCCCTACCACTCGAAGAATGGCCCCCTGCAGAATCCGTGGAAGGACCCCATGAGCTACGTCTCCGACAGTCAAGGAATCTGGGGCAATGGCGACGGACGCTTCTTCTATCCGCCGCAGGATTATGCAACCAACGACACGGAGCAAATCGTGCCTCCAGTGCCTTCGCTTCGATGGGAGATGCTCGGTGAGGGGGTGGAGGATTGGGAGTATCTGCACTTGCTACAGTCTCTCGTGAACAAGTTGAAGTCCCCTGCGGAACGGGCGAAGTACATGCCGCTCCTCAAGGTGCCTGACAGTATCTGCAGGGACATGACTCATTTCACGGATAACCCGGATCTGATTTACGCCCGCCGTGCGCAAATCGCCAAGGCGATCGAGACATTGGAAAGGTAGAGGGTTCGTCCCGTACTTCTTTAACATTGGCGGTGTTGTCGGTGATTCGGGCGCACTCAATCATCCTGATTGTGACGTTGCCCTTGTTTCTCGCTTTCTATTTCTGATTCATTGGTGAGCAGCCCTCATCTCCATCTCACGTCGTAGTACACCGCCTTGTTCTCGCCGTTCAACGGGATGACGATTTTACCCGGTTCGACCTTCGGCGCAATGCTCTTCACCTTGTATCCCCAGGGATCCAACGCGGTCACGGTTACATCGCCGGAGCGAAACAGAGTCACCCTTCCCTTTACCCCCTCCATGATGATCGGCGGGTTCCCTAAAGTGAGGAGACGCGAACCAAGCCGAGTGTACGCCATGCCGGTGTTGCGGGTGCGAGCCACGGCGCAGATGAGGATATGCTTCGAATCGCTCAAGGGTTTGCCATCCCACGAACAGACATGGATGGTGGCGATCTTGTTGGAGGACTCGATCTCGCAGTCACCAAGCTTGATGGGGATATCCGTGATGAACCCGATAGCGGACTGAATTTTCGGCGCGTTCAGCGTGACATACCCCTTGCCATAATACCATGTGAGCTGCCCGGTGACGGAGCGGATCACCTTGTCCTTGAGATTTATGTACCTGCTTAGATCGATGGAATAATCCGGCTTCTCGGATTGATTAAAGAGAATTCCGGTCTTGCCCACCGCAGCCGCGTAGAATGCGAGAGTGGATTTCGGAGTGACGTTGGCGCTCTCCTGCATCTCGTATATGCCGCTTGTATGGAATTTAATCGCCACATTCGGCAGCGGCTTGGCGCCGAACACTTGGCTAATGGAGATATTGCGAATAAAAACCGGCTTCGCCTCCTCCACGTAACCTCGGCGGATGACGGTGGAGAGGATGGGGTACTGGCAAAGCGTTTCGGGACTTGTGACGGGCCACATCCACTTGAGGTACTTCACGAAGCCGTTTTCGCCTGTCCAGAAACCCATGTCGTGCGCAAATATCATGGGACAGTCCCAGCCGTTCAGTCCCTGCCCGTAGAAAGCCATCAGGGCGGGGTCGGCGCATCGCCACTGATTGGGCAGCGCGTTCGCCCACTCGCTCACCCCGAAGGGCATGTTCAGGACCCGCTGTCCGGAAAGATTAAGCATGATGTCGGGCTGAGTGAGAGGGGTGGCGTCGTTAAACATCTGCCCCGGCAGTATTTGCCAACCGCCAGGACCACCTCCCCAGTACTGGTGGCGGTCGATATAGTCCATACCCGGAACATTGGAGTAAAGATCAGCAAGGAACGCGAGATTAGGCCCCTGCCAACCGCTACCACAGATAGGTTGTTTCACTCCGGCGGCGCGCAACGCCTCCTTGGTATTATTGAAATAGCCGTTGTTTAGGCTGAAATAGAAGCGCAGTTCATCCTGAGCGCGAATCAGCTGGTTCGGTGGAAACGGATTCTGATACATCCAGATCGGCAGGCGCTTCACCGTCCCTTTCGCTGGGTCTTCGTTTTGTGCCAAATTACCGCCCCAAGCCTTCTCCAAATTCGCTCTGGATCCGTATTTTTTCAGGAGCCACGCCCCCCAAAGTCGATCCAACTCCTTGGAGTAAACGGCGGGGATGGAGTCGATGGTGTAAAAGAAAGTCGAGTCTTCGTTGGTGACCTCTATCATGTTGATGGCGGGGTCCTGGCCGTACATCACATTGTTGCGATAAGGGTTGCGGTGGGTCATGATCGCCTTCTCCACAGCGATATTCGCCGCCATCGCTTGCTTGTCGAAGAAGGTGATCCCCATAGTGCTTAGGGTGTCGGACTTGGAGTTGGGATTCTTGGCGTTCGTTTCCGCCAAAGCCTCGTCGAAATGATCCAATCCGTCCCCTTGCTTCACCTGCTTGTAATAGAGCATGCTCAGTCTCACATAGATGCCTCGCTTCGCCAGCTCATTGATGAAGAAATCCAGCTTATCCATGTTGGCGGCGTTCAGATGCTGCGTATCGTTGCGTGTCCAATCAATCGCGCCGTTGTTATCATTCGAGGCGAGAGGATGAAAGCGCACCTCGTTGAACCCCCATTTCGCCAGCCATCTCGCGATGTAAATCGCCTGCTGATGATCCGGAAAGATAGGGCTCACATCCGTCGCCACCATTCTGCATGGCGTTCCGTCCTGAAAGACGAAAGCTCCATCCACGTTCTTCAAAAAACCATGTTTGCCTGCGGGCTTATCCAAAAAGGCTGAGCAATCAATGGCAGTGGGAAAGAATGGATCTTTCTTGTCCTCGATGGGGAACCATTCCGACATATCCATGGTTGAGAGGTCGCTTTTAAGATAATCCGGCTCGGGAATATCGGCGGGCGGGGGCAATTGGACGGGTTTGTCGGAGAGGGTGACGGCTGCAAGAATGGGGATAGCTTCACCGTCGGCGCTTTTGAACTCCAAGGATTGAATGACTTTGTCGGGGTAAGGGTTATTCCATCCGAACGCCACCATCCCCATGTCATCATTCACTGCGTTAGGGACGACGAGAGCCACTCGGTATTCCGGACCGTTCACAGGCCCCCACCAGTCGTTTATCTCCTCCTTGGCGCGAATGGGGATATTCAACGAAGAACCGTCGGCGAAATGCACGATGTATGTGGCGACCAATCCCTGCGTCCATGCCGACGCGTGCAGAAAATAGACACTCGCCGCCTTGTGGTTGACTGGCACGGTGACATCTTGCGGCCCGTCCGGAAAATGATTGGATTTCATCACGAGAACGGCTCTGCCGCCATTGGTTCGCGGGTCTATCAAGTCGAAAGGAATTCCAATGAGGGTTTTCAAACCAGGCTTGACGGTACGCATGTCATTGTCCCCCTGATCCGTCCATCCTCGCACCTTTCCTCCATTATCCGCCCACCCCTGGTTTACGACAGCGCGCAGGTTGACGGTGGTGAAACCATCGGATGTCTGAGCAACAGGGGAAAGGGGTAAAATGGACATACCGATAATCAAAAAAAGAGGAAGCGGGAGATTGAAACGCATACCGGAAATTCGCATGACAAGCCTCCATGAAAGACCTAAAAAGGACGTTTGGCGGGAATTCATTTCACCGAATCGTTAGTTCATACATATTATCACATAATTCCACGGAATCAATCCGTCGAATTCAATCGATCGGGTGAATCGGCGCATTTCAAAAGGAAAGACGATGAAACGAGTGGTTTTTTTTATGGCGCTTACCGGCGTTCTGTGTTGTGGATTGCGGGCAGCGGCTCAAATGACGCCGCCCGCTCGCACGGCAGTCATCTCCTCCTCGGGAGTGAATGACGATTTTCGAAGCTGGAACGAATACGATGATACGTTGAAGTCGCTTGGATGGGCTTTCGACAAATATCGCAACACCGAACTTCCCGCGCTGGCAAAGAAAATAGGAGACTACAATCTGATCCTAACCACGTCGCTTTGGAATTATGGCGATCCACAGGATATGACGACGTACATTACGGCGATCCGCCAATATCTGAACAATGGGGGAATCGTCGTTCTCACCGACATGTCCTATCCCTCTCAATGCGATTGGCTTCAGACGATGGATCCGTCTCTCTCGCTCTCATACACTGACGCCAACAAAACCATTGGCGCCAAATCTCAGTTGAGTTCCACCCAGCCCTCTTCCATCATGAAGTATCCCAATGTTTTGAACGGCTTCTATTATTGGGCGCACTACCCCAACTGGGGGAAGAGATGGACGGTTTTATTGCAAACAGAAGCCGGCACGGCTCTGATGCTAGGCGCGAAAGTGGGGCGCGGCGCCCTGATCGCCACTACAACTTGGGCATTAAGCGGTCCGGCATTGCAAAACGTTTACGCTCTCGCGCAGCAGATCGAACACGGTGTGGTTCTGTCCTTGAACCTCCCGACCGCCATCCCATATCCCGGAACGGTTCACGGGGATTTAACTATCCGAAATATCGAAAACACTGTAAGGCGCATTCAACTTCGATTCGACGTCTCCGGAGCGGAGGGGGAGGGACAATCCCAATCCCGCCCCATATTATTACCCGCCAATGAAATGGTGACGGAACGAATATTATTTCCTATAAAAGGCAGAGGACGTTTTGAAGTGAGGGTGTCCCCCTTCGCTGGGTTGACACTTGATCAATCCTGCTTCGTACCTCCGCTCCTCTCAATCCATTGCAATCGTTACATCCTCACCCGTTCGGATGATCTTAACGTTTCGGTTAAAATCTCCTCCGCCCCCGACATGTTGGCTAAAACACGGCTAAAGGTGTGGCTAAAGTCCGGCGATAAGACGGTCGTATTGGCGCAAAAGCCTGTCTCCGCCACAAACTCGTTTACCGTCAGCGGATCGAAACTATCCATCGGCGCATGGAGGCTAACGGCGGCAGTTACCGGCAATGGTGAAAAAGGCAGCCAAGAAACGACGGTGGAGGTTCGAAACATAAAACATCCCCCTTCCTTATGCAAAGTGAGCCGAAGAGGGTACATATTGGCGAACGGGAAACCATTCTTTCCGCTCGGCGTATACCACGTCGGCACGGACGACCTGCCAACCATCAGGCGAATGTGCTTCAATTGCACCACCGGACCGATTTATGGCTCCCACGAAACGATGATGAACGACGGGGAAAAAGCGTTTATGAAGGAGGCGCATCGGCAAGGATTATGGGTGATCCAGGAATTGAGCGATTATTTGCGCACCCCGAATCGGAATTTTGACAACCTTCGGCGCATCGTCTCCGAACTTCGCTTGCAACCCGCCACCCTGTTTTACTACGCCATCGACGAGCCCGATCCGAACACACTCACGCCAAAACGAGTTTCCCGGGAGTGCGAGGTGATACAAAAAGCCGATCCGCAACATCCAACATACGTTCTTGAGGTGCCAGGAATCGTGAAATATGCTCAATGCGGCGATATTACCGGCGTTGACCCCTACCCTATCGGTTCAAGCAAGAACGAAGACCTCACCGGTTTCGCGCAAGCGATAGCGTACACGGTGAGGGCGGCGCAAGGAAGACCGGTGGTGGTGGCGATACAGGCGCACCGCCAGCCTCCGGTAGGATCGCAAAATCGTTATCCAACCCCCGAGGAGATACGCTGCATGTCCTATCTGGCTCTGAATCATGGAGCGAAAGGCTTGCTCTTTTATGCGTGGAGTGACGCATACCTCTACCAAGGGAAGCAATGGGGGAGCGGATTTGAATTCAATCCAATTCTCCGTGCGGCGTTTCCAAAGCTTCTTGCCGAACTGCGCACCATAAGCCGTGGATACATGGAAGGGGAGGTGAAACAGCTTCCATCGCCCAAGGACGCTCCCAAGCTGGATATCGCCTCCGTTAAATGGAAAGGAGGTGCGACCGTTATCGCCGTGAATCCGACGGGGAATGTAATTCAAACACAACTGAAAATCGGCGGTAAAATGATCAAGGAGATCTTCGAACCTTACGGAGTAAGGAGAATACCGCTCTAAGGAAACAGTATTTTTGGGGGGGACTATTCTCCCTCCAAATCTCTGCTTGAAGAGGAACATACCTAAATAGAGCCCGATGAATGATTCCATCGGGCTCCAAATGGATTAGCAAAGAAAGTTTATTGCCAATTCGGATTGGTCAGATTCTGCCAAGTCATCTGATTCCACTTCATGTACTTTGTATGTCCGTCCGCAAACTCGATGTTCTCACCACCTGAATGCCGTGTTTGGCTAGCCAAGTAATTTTGTCCCCATTTTTGCTCGAACCAGTTCACTGACTCATTGCCATTCCACATGAGATCATTTCCATTGGCAACATTATTAGCGAACGCGGCTCTTGCAGGAATATATTGAGCATCCGTGGCGTTCGGCAGACTCCAAACCCAAATATCCGCCAATTGCGACCCACAATCCATGAACATCGCCCAGTTGGAAGGCGTGGTGATCGCGGAGAGCTTGTTCGTAGGATAGTTCGGAGTGAGATTCTCCGCCAAACCGTAGGAGACATAGTTCTGCGTACCATGGGCGTAGTTGTAGGTGGAGCTGAACATGTCATCCGCACCGTTATCGTTGCTGCAACCCGCCCATGTGTCGTACCACTCCATTTGGTCATCCGGGCACTTGTAAACACCGGTGCTTTTTACATAAGGATAGATCGCCATGGTCCAAAAGGCGGCGGAATCCCTTTGCGCTCCGTTATTACCGCCATTGCAGAAGAATTGCCAGTTCCATGCAGGAAAAGTCTGATCGAAATCCTGCACGTACATATTCATACTCATTCCCAACTGATTGAGATTTGAAAGGCAACTCGTCTGGTTAGCCTTTTCTCGCGCGGAGGCGAATACAGGGAACAGAATTGCAGCGAGGATCGCTATTATGGCTATCACAACGAGTAACTCAATCAAAGTAAAGCCACGCTTTTTCATATAAAGCCCCTTTCCATAAAGACAATTATGACCGACTTAGCGCACCTCATTCCTCCTCAATGCCGCATGACTTCGGCACATTTATTAGAATGCACCGAGGAAGATACTATTGCCCTTTGGCCTTTGACGTCGGCATTTTAGCGGATGGTTTGTTAGCCGACTGGGCGGGCGCGGATGGTTTCACCGCATTTTGCTGAGCTTCGGCAGCTCCGGCTTTCTGGGTGATTTGCTGCCATTCCTCCGCTGTCGGGGGATGCCCTTCGTGCGTGGAGAACTTCCAAATGATCAGTCCTGCTATCAGCACGACAACAACGATGATGATCGTCGCTACACCTGGGGAAATCCTATTTGACATATCAACTATCACCTCCTCCTATTCCATAGTATGTACGAGTTATGTTAGAAGACGGGATTATCGTGAGTATCTCAAAACAATAAACGAAGCTTTCTCTATTATTATCTCACATACAGACTATTGTCAAGGGGAAATGCATACAAGCGATGAATATTTTTTATATCGAATAAAATGAACCGCACCGTTGAACCTCGAGGGAGGGAAAACTTAAAGTTTCCTCGGAAACGCTTCACATTCCATCGTCGTATTCATACTAAGTCATTTTCGTTTCCTCAAGAGCGGATTTGGGCTATAATATTCCACGGTGGTTTACACGAAGGAGAATCCCATGTCCCAAAGAACCGTCAAGATGCGCGGTGCGGTGTTGCCCTTGGCCGGCCCCGAATTGCATGTCGGGGATACCGCACCCAATTTCCGCCTGCATCAGCGAAGCCCCGAAGGTTTGAAAGATGTCACGCTGGATGATTTTGAGGGGAAAACGCTAATTCTGAGCGTGGTTCCCTCTTTGGACACTCCCGTATGCGAGAAACAGACCATACGGTTTAACGAAGAGATATCCTCTCTTCCGGGAAATATAGATGTTCTGACCGTAAGCATGGACCTCCCATTCGCGCAAGCGCGTTTCTGCACGGAGAAAAGCACGGATAGCATCTACACCGCCTCCGATCATCGGGACGCTAATTTCGGATTGGCTTACGGCACTCTGATCGAACCATTAAGGCTTGAATCCCGTGCGGTCTTTATCGTGGGGGCGGATAGGAAGCTTCTTTATGTGGAATACGTTCCCGAGGTGACCGAGCAACCTAATTATGAAGCCGTTTTGGAAGTGGCGCGAGAAGCGTAAGTAATACATCCTCGGCGGCGGGGGGTGATACAGCACCGACGCCCTATTATTCAACCATGACCTCAATTAGAAAACTCCATCTTGCATTGATTGCGGCGCTCTGCTTTCTATGCTTCTTTTTTCGCCTTGGAAGCGCGGGACTTTTTGATTTTAACGAGGGGCTTTACACCGAAATAGCGAGGGAGATGTATCTAAGACATGATATTGTCACTCCCGTCAGCAATGGCACCATCTGGTACGACAAGCCCCCGCTGGCGATGTGGTGCGATGAGCTATCCTTTGCGATTTTCGGCATAAGCGAATTCGCCGCGCGCCTTCCCGTGGCAATCTCCGCCACGCTTTTGGTTCTGCTCACCTGGTGGTTCGGTGTGAAGTACTTTAGCGATCGCACTGGATTGATCGCTGCGGCAATGCTGGCTTTTAGCCCGATATACCTAGGCACTGCACGCCAAATGACCATGGATATCCACCAAAGCTGGTTTGTGGGTTTGGCGATGGTGTGCTACATCCTTGCCTACCTGCATCCTGAAAAGAGATGGAAACTGCTGTATTACCCGATGTGGATCGCATGCGGGTTGGGGTTCATGGCGAAAAGTGTGCCCGGGTTGCTGCCAATCCCGCTGGCGTTCCTTTTCCTTCTGATTAACGAGCGATGGAACCTACGCGAAATCGCGAATAGGGTTTGGGAATCAAAGCCGATACCAGGCGTTCTTCTCCTTTTGTTGATTATCGCGCCTTGGCACTACATGATGTTTCGTGAGCATGGCATGCAGTTCTACGAGCAGTATTACATCCATCATCATGTGGACCTTCTTCTTGGAAAGGACTTTAGCCATGTTCAGCCGTTTTGGTATTACATCCCCTTGCTACTAGTTGGCTTCTTTCCGTGGGGGTTCTTTTTACCGTTCGCATTGGCGAAAAAGAGCGATCCGGAGAACCACCCTCGGGATTATCCCATCGTGCGAAGGTTTGTGTTTATCTGGGGGATAGCCACAGTTCTCCTTTTCTCCTTAATGAAATCCAAACTGATCAGCTATCTGCTGCCAATGTATCCCGCCGCAGCGCTCATCACGGCGGAATGGATGGATTCCATACTGGAAACAAGCAAAGAAAGGGGCTACCGGATCGGATCGATTATCATCGCAGCTCTATCCATCGCCTTGTACGCTTTCGGATACCATTTCTTCCATGCGATTGATGGCACGGCGAAAGGGGCGAGAATCTATCAGGACGCCCCAAGACCTCTCTTTCTTTTCGGCTTGGATGTCCTGATGATCTTCATGCTCGGTTTTGTTCTTTCGGCTCTATTGGAGTTGTTCGGAAAAAGAAAACTCTCCGTCGCATCCATGTTCGGAGCGCTGACGGTTTTCGCCCTCTTCAGTTTTACCGAGGGGTTGAACGTGGCTCAGGCGTCCTATAACGAACCGCTTCAGTCCTTGGCGAAGATGGCGGGCGCCAAGATGCTGCAAGGATACCCTCTCGCCGTCTATATCGCCCGTCCTGTAAGACCAAGCATCTATTTCTACCTGCCCAAAAGGATATATGAAACCAACAAACCGCCGGTGTACGGGAGACAGGGGATTGTGACGGAAGCGAGTGAATTGCACACCATGCAACGGTTCCTCGCGACCAATCGACCATCCTATATCCTAACAGACACGCGTCATTTTCCCGCGCTTTCCAAAGCGGAGCCGGATTTAACGATCACCGCACAGCACGGCAGATGGATGTTGGTGCATGCGCATCGCATTCCGCCATCGTCGAATTCATCGCCGAAGAGTTCAGGGAATCCGGAGATGATGAAATGAATATCTTAATGACAAACAGGGAATTGGATATCGGGGGGGGCAATACGTTCCTGCGCAATTTCGCAACCGTTTTGACGGCGCAAGGACACAAATGCTTTCTCATTGCAGGCAACGGGGATACGCTTCCCTTGCAACGCAAAGCGTTTGAGAAGGTTTGCATTCGGAACCTAACCCTTCCGTGGGATTATATCTGGTTGACCCGTTTTATTCAGAAGCATCGTATTCAGTTGATAAACGCACACGCCTTGATTCAACTTCCAGTCATCACTCGCGCTTGCTGCAACACTCGCACCCCCTTGGTGCTAACTCTCGCCGCGCCTTTCCCTGCCAAACGCGTGGAGCGATATCTTCCCTTCGCGGAGGGGGTGATGGTGATGAACGAATATCAACGCGACTATTATATCAAAATGGGCGCCAAACCCGACTCAATCTTCCGCACCTATTGGATGATGGATTGGGACGCCTTTGATGCAGGCGCGAAGAAATGGAAGGAAAGAGAATACGACGCCGTATACTGCTCCAGGCTTAGCAGTACGAAAGCCCCCTTGGCGATCGCATTCCTTCAAGCTTCCAAACGGCTTTTGCGGGATTATCCCAATATGCATGTCGCGGTTATCGGCAATGGTCGTCATCTCTCCAAGGTCCAGCAGGCTCTTAAGGAGTTCAACGCCGCTGCGAAAGGTGTTCAAGCGAAGTTATTTACTGATGTGCTCGATTCCTCTCCTTTCTTTCAAAACTCCCGCGCAGTGGCGGGGGGAAACTATGTATGCATCGAGGGATTGGCGGCGGGCGCCAATGTCATTGGAGCGGGCTATGACGGAGTGTTCGGTGTTGTCAAAGCCTCCAATCTTCTTGACGCCACGGATCAGTACTTCGGGGATCACATCACTCCGATCACAGGTGCGGTGCGGAAGGAGGATCAACTTGCCAATCAGTTCGAAGCCTCTCTTAGGGAGGCGCTGTCCGCCGAGCCTGATCCCGGTCTCCAAGCCAAGGCGAAGGGACTGTTTCGCCGAGAGGATGTCGTGGTGGATTTGGAGAAGGAGTTCATGAAGGCGATGTCCAGGATGTCGAGATGACACGCATCAATATCGCCCCGCGCAAGCGTTATGTGGTCCATATTCTGATACTTCTGGCGGTCTCCTTTTTCTGTTTTTTTTGGAAGCTCGGTTACAACGAAGTTTTTGATCTGGACGAGGCGTTATACGCCAATTGCGCGAGGGAGATGGCTCTAAACGGCGATTTCATCACCCCGCATATCAACGGCGTCCCCTTCTACGAAAAGCCTCCGCTTGTGTACTGGATGGGGGCGTTGAATTATCGACTTCTGGGCAGAAACCCGTGGACGACCCGCCTGCCATCCGCTTTTCTCTCCCTGCTTATGACGCTGATGATTTACTACTTCGGTCGTAGCCGCATGAGCGAACAAACAGGATTCCTCGCCGGTTTGATGTATGCATTGAACCCCCTTGTCGTAGGAGAGGCGCACCAACTGACCACCGACGCCACGGTCGCCTTTTGCATCGCAGCCGCGATCATATGCTTCCACATGGCTCTCTCCACCCGCCGTAAGCCTCTATGGTATTACGGTTTCTGGGTTTTTTGCGCGCTGGGAGTGCTCGCAAAAGGCGCTCCCGGAATCGTTTTCCCTGTGTTGATCGCTTATATATATATATATTGGATCAAGCAAAAACGCCTTTCCGCACCCCTTGCCGAGTTGAAACGTCCAAGGCTGTATGTCGGCTTCATGCTCTTTCTCGTTATCGCCGCCCCGTGGCACATTGCCGCCTTGGTTATCGATGGAAGACCTTTTTGGGAGATGTATATCATCCGGCAGCACCTTGGACGATTTTACGGATTGGACAAAGCCCACCACGCACCGATCTGGTTCTATCTCCCTGGTCTATTGCTGGGATTCATGCCTTGGAGCTTCTATCTCGGTCAGGCCTATTTCCTACGCGAGGAACCCTCGGTTGACATCGAGAACCGGAATTTTCGTCTGTTTCTAAGGATATGGATCGCGGTCATATTTATCGTATTCTCGATGAGCGGCTCCAAACTGGTGAGCTATATTCTGCCCCTCTACCCCGCCGCCGCCTTGTTAACGTCGGATTTTCTCATCCGCGCCATGAAAACGGATCGCTATCGCTTGCCGCTTACGATCGGTGCAATCTGCTTTTTCATTTTCTCGCTGGCGCTCTTTTTGCCCATCGCCTTCATTCATCCTATCATCGCGACGATCAATCATCGCTTATCCCACCCCATTCACCTGTCCTCCGTTCCTTCTGAGGTTTTCCCATGGATCGCTCATCTCACAATCGCACTTGCCGCAGGCTCCGGAGCGGCGGTGGGATGTATTTTGATAAAACGCACCCGCTGGATTCTCTATTCGACGCTCGCATGCATCGTTGCTTTCCTCGCCATCGCCCTCGGGGAGGGTTTGCCCATCATTAAAAACGAGATGCAACTCCCCCTTTTGTCCCTTGTGAAGAAAATTGACACTCTAAATCCAAGGCCAACATCTGTTCTCATCGCCACCGGCGCTCCCAGAAGACCCAGTATTCTTTTTTATCTGCCAGACGTTTATTTCATAGCCCAATCCCCAAAACGGTATCAAGTGGCGGAAAAAGAGAAAATGAGCGCGGCCATGGCGTTTGTGAGGAATCATCCAAACACCGTCGTCCTGACCACCACGCTTAGATCCGCCCAGTTCATGCGACAATATCATATGGACCGCATTGCTGGGAATCCATATTGGTCTCTATTGCTGCCGCATACGCGACAAAACGGGAAAAATAGCCGAGGACGGTGGAAATGAAGTAAAATGATTAGGACATCTGTATCGGATGAGATACAGTTTCGATTTGTATCGTATTTGTAAATGAACTTGTGACTGTATGACTGGCAAGAATGCACCAGAGCTTCATGGATGCAAACAAATCCCACATAAGGAGAGACCTATGAAAACTCTTACGGCTATTGCAGTTTTGTGTGTCATGGGGGTTCCGATTTATTCCAATGCGCAACCGATGAACAGGCTTGAAATAGGCAAAGTGGTCCTGTTGCCAAGCAAAAAACCCGTCTACTGGGGGATTGGCGGCATTCCCATCATTTACATTCGCGCTTGCGCTGGCAAGCTAACCCCAATAACCAGGGCGGAAATCTATGACGCACGCGCAGTGGATATCCTCTCCAAATGCGTTGACAATCCCCTGCAACCTCAGGATGTGAAGGTTCTGAATTGGAAGGACGAGTATTTTATTACCGTGCGCGGCGATTTCCTCGCCGAAGTACTTCCTCAGGACGCCGCAGCCACCGGCATGAAGCAAAGCGAGTTGGCGAATGAATGGGCGAAATCCATTCGCGATGCGTTAATGAAACTGGAACCGATACAAAACAAAAAAGGGATATGAAAATATGAAAAAAGCGGGGCGTTTGCTACGCCCCGCTTTTTTTCACCTATTCTTCAAACAACCTCTTCATCGTCCCGTCCAACAGGCTTATCCCGGCGTCTCCGGCGGAACGACTTCGGAGCTTGCCATCCCTGTCAAAAAGAAAATAGGCGGGAACGTACTGGTTCAAATACCGCTCAGCCACTACATGCATGTTATCCAGCCCGCAAGGCTCCGTGATGTTCATCTCAGATAGCTTCGCCCGAACTTTGGAGACATCCGTATCCTCCTCCTGACGAGGCATGTGAATCGCAATGACCTTTAAGCCTTTGGGGCCGAACTCCTCACGCCAATGGTTCACCGACGGCATGTTTTCATGGCAGATATGACAACTGATCGCCCAAAAGTGAACGAGAACCGGATATCCAGCGAGGGATTTAAGCGACGGAGGCTCGCCGTTGAGCCACTCCGTCGCACCGCTGAGATCCGGCATGGGTGTGCCGGTTCGTAAAGGCATTCAAATCTCCTTAGAGCGTCTTCATGCCGGGCTTCCAATCCGCCGGGCACAAACCGCCGGTTTGGAGAGCTTCCAACACTCGAAGAGTCTCATCCACGCTTCGACCGATGTTTAGGTTGTTAATAACGGCATACTGAAGAATACCTTGGGGGTCAATGATGAAAAGCCCTCTCAAGGCGATCCCCTGATCCTCGATAAGCACTCCATAGTCCGCAGAGACCTTATGTGTGTTGTCGGACGCGAGCGGGAAGTTCACATTGCCAAGACCATGCTGGTCGCGAGGGGTTTTAATCCAAGCTCGATGGGAGTAGACGCTGTCGGTGGAGACGCCAAGAATCTCCGCTCCAAGATCGGCGAACTCCTTGTGCCTGTCGGAGAGCGCGGTGATCTCCGTGGGGCAAACGAAAGTGAAATCCAACGGCCAAAAGAACAGAACAAGCCATTTGCCTGCGTAATCGGAAAGCGAAGCGGTACTGGAGAGCTTCTCCAAATCCGCAGTCGTCTTCATCTTGAAATCCGGAGCGGGCTGGCCAACCTTCGCCACGACCCTCTTCTCCTCTTCGCAACAGCAATTGCAGTTACAGGACATTTTTTCCTCCGTTAATGGGGTGTATTCATGAATCTGATTGAATGAGGCGCCTAAATGCTCGTAAAGGAATTTACAAGCTATCAGGTTCCTATTTAAATTATTTACGCAGAAAAAATATCATCCGTTCCAGCAACCGCTCATTGACCCGTCGGAAGTTTTCCATTCATCCTCCCCACGAACCAAGGCGTTGAGATCATCCCGCCCCAGCTAGATGGATTATGGTTCTCTTCGAATATTTTTCGCAGAGTGGGGTCATACGGCGTAAGCGAGTACCATAAAAGCCCGGGTGTCTTAGCCCATCGAGGGTCGGGCGCCCCGCCGTCTATCCTTTGAAACTTCGCAGGCTTTATAACGTGATTCCACATGAAATCACGGTTGGTCGCTATCAGCTTGTCAATATCCTCTTTCGCAAAGACGAGGTGATGCTCGTATGCGCACACGATGCTCTCCACATCGATTTGATAGTACCCGCCGTTGGGATGCACGCCTATCCATTGTTTAGGCGATCCGTCCGATTTGTAATCCCACGCTCCGGCGGGCTCCCAGTAATCCCAAACGTCGTACTTGCCGTTATCCCGAGTCCTGATTCTTGATTTCATCACGCTCCACCACGCCGCCGCACGATCGCGGTAGATCGGTTTCTTGGTCACATCGTACATGGCGATAAGCCACATCGCTATCAGGTTCTGCTTATTGTCCGGCAGTGTAAACCCGGTCTTCGCTTTGTCCGCGTATCCTGAGGTCCATTTGCCGGTGGATTGGTCGATTCCGAACTCCGGCGCCACCCAAACCCCGCCGTTTTTCACTCTCCTCCAACAATCGCGGGAGTTCCACTTGTCGAAAACCTCTTCGGAGATGCGAATATACTCTCTCGCCATGTGACCGTATTTCGCCGTCAACGATGGGACACTTAAAATCGTGCCCGCCATCAGCACCGCCGGACGCAACGCCATCGCCTCGCCAAGCATGTTGTCGGTGTAGAGATTCGGAATCACCTCCGTACTAGCGCCGTTCGCTTTCGGCCATCCGATGCACCCATCCGGCTCCTTAACACCCCGCTTAAGCCAGGAATCGGTCCAATCCACTAGCCGATCCACCCACGCCGTATCCCCAGTGGCGCGGTAGCCGTAATAAAAGCCGTTCACAATGGGACTTACGAGCCAGCCAAGCTCCTCCCCCATCTCCGTATCGCAATAGCGCGTCCTCATTTCGCCCTGAATATTTCTTGACCATTGCGACATCCAATCGGTTTCCATTGCGGGATCCATTCCGATCGGGCTTTTACCTGCGGCGAAAGCCTGAACACCTAAAAGAACCAGCATAAAGGATATTGCGGAGATTCGATGCCAATTGCCATTGAGAATCATTTCATCCTCCCTTCGCAGTGCGTAATAACCGAGTTAGGATCATGGATATCCGATCTCAGGGAAACAATTTTCATCCTGTATAATACATCATTCACGGAAGCCAATGCGATTCCCGAGAATTGGCAATACCCGCTGAAAACAACACAAGCCGCGACGGGGATTTCCCGCGCGGCTTGTGTTGAATTAAGGTGAAACTATTCCTTAAATCCCGCCTTGAACTCGGATAACGCCTTTTTCAAGGTCGCTTGAATATCATCCGTCAACGCGTTGGATTGGCGCAGGGTTTCCGCTATATCGGGATACTTATCCGCAAGAAACGCATGCATTTCCGTTTCAAACTTCCTCACGGATGTCACTGCGATATCATCAATGTATCCGTTGGATGCCGCAAATATCGAGATGACCTGCTTCTCCACGGGCATCGGTTGATATTGGGGCTGTTTGAGAAGCTCCATCATGCGAACGCCTCTTTGCAACTGCGCCTGAGTCGCCTTATCCAAATCGGAGGCGAATTGAGCGAACGCCTCAACGGCGCGATACTGCGCCAATTCCAGACGCAACCTTCCAGCCACTTGTCGCATCGACCGCACCTGCGCGTTACCGCCCACGCGTGAGACCGAGATTCCCGCGTTGATTGCAGGACGAATCCCCGCGTTGAAGAGATCGGTTTCAAGGAATATCTGCCCGTCGGTGATGGAGATGACGTTTGTCGGAATATAGGCTGAGACATCCCCTGCAAGCGTTTCGATGATCGGCAAAGCGGTCAGGCTACCACCCGTTTTCGGGATTTTGCGCACCTCCAGTTGCTGTGCGTTTGGCATTTCCGCCACCCGTTTTTGCGCCTCGGCTTGACCGTGAGCGCCTTCATAGATCTTGTCATCCACTCCGACGGAGGTCTCGTTGGGAGACGTCTTATTCACAATGATGTAATCTTCTCGAATCTTCGCTGCGCGCTCCAGCAACCGGCTATGAAGATAGAAAACATCCCCAGGGTAGGCTTCGCGTCCCGGGGGGCGTCTAAGAAGCAGGGATACCTGACGATACGCCACCGCGTGCTTGGAGAGGTCGTCGTATATGCAGAGCGCATGGCCGCCATTATCTCTGAAATACTCCCCGATGGTCACTCCGGAGTAGGGGGCGATGTACTGCATCGGCGCGGGGTCCGACGCGGTTGCGGAGATGACGATGGAATACTCCATGGCGCCGTGTTTTTCAAGAATGCGCACCACATTTGCTACAGTGGACTGCTTCTGCCCGATAGCGACGTAGATGCAGATGACGCCTGCGCCTTTTTGATTGATGATCGTGTCGATGGCGAGGGCTGTTTTGCCGGTCTGACGGTCGCCGATAATCAACTCGCGTTGTCCTCTGCCGATGGGGATCATGCTGTCCACGGCCTTCAAGCCGGTCTGCAACGGCTCCTTCACCGGTTGACGTGCGATGACTCCCGGGGCTTTGGTTTCAATGTTTCTCGTTTCGGAGGTGACGATGGGACCTTTCCCGTCTATCGGGTCGCCAAGGGCGTTCACCACGCGTCCGATCATGGCCTCGCCCACTGGCACGGAGATGATTTTGCCCGTTCGACGCACCATGGTGCCCTCGCGAATATCGGTATCCGGTCCCAGGACGACCGTTCCAACGTTGTCCTCCTCCAAATTCAGTGCGATGGCGCGGATCAAATTGCCCTCGTCGTCGGTTATCGGATCGCCTTTCTCATTCACAAATTCGAGCAACTCCTGGACCATGCAGTCCTGCAGCCCGTAAACGCGGGCGATGCCATCGCCGACTTGCAATACGGTTCCGACGCCCACCTCTTCAATCTTGTTCTGGTAGGATTTCAGTTCCTTTTCCAGTATGGATGATATCTCTTCCGGTCTGATTGCCAATGGTTTGTCCCTCAATCGTTGGAATATGTCTGGAATCTAAGATTCGTTAACGGATCAAGTGATTTCAGCGCATCATTATTTTTGATATGTCGTTATTCCCATTTTTCGCAGGATTAGGCTTTACGGAGGCGGAAGCTCCTTTAATGGAGATCATATCGATCACAAGAACTCGCTTCCCATTGTTAACAACCTGGCGCACCATCCCCGTTCCCGGCAGAAACCAAGTATCGCTGCGGATTTTCTCAACGCTCTTCGGTCTTGTCACGAGGAATTTCGCGGTCACCTGATACACACTCTTATAGCTTGTCACATCCGTCTTCAAGGAGATCGGGCCCGTCAACTTGCAATTCGCCGTCGCGGAGACCGCCCCTCCGGCGGAAATCAGCTTGCCTTTCCAACTCCATGTGGAGCCGGATCTCGCAGGCAATGGCAACACGGGCAGCGGCGGATCGTATCGAAATGCGCCCCCCGGCCCTATTCCCACGCAATCAATGACGTTTGGCTCCACCATGTACACCTCTTGCTGCACGGGCGAGCCGTCACGAAGCCACTTGTACACGAACCCGCCTGCGGGCATGTTTGCAGGAATTGTCGCATAGCGCACAAACTGGTAAGTTTGGCCGTTGGCTGTTCCCACCAAGTTCCACATTAATCCTGGCGCATGCGGGTAAAAGTCATCCGCATCCTTCAAAGCCGCCATCTCCGCCTTTTCCTGGGCTGAAATAAACTCACTGGGCGAATGAATGCTCTTCTGTTTCACAATGATGGGTTGCGGAGATGTCAATCCGCCTTTTCTCGATCCGCATCCATATAGAAGGATCAGAATCATAAGGCATGGAGCGACTTTGATTGTAAATGCCAGCGTCCTGCGCATCATCGCCCTTTCGCGCGTTACCGTGTCAACTTTCCTGCATCATCTTTAAACGCATCCGCTCCAAAGCGCCTCGCACGCTTCCATCGATGATCGTATCCTGCATGCGCACCACCACCCCACCAATGATCGAGGGATCCAAGCGAACCTCCAGTTCCACACGCTTCCCCGTACGCTGTCGCAAACCGTTCAGCAAACGCTCACGTCTGGACTCATCCAAGTCCACCGCCACCAGAGCGGTAGCCCTGATCAGCCCTTGCGCTTCGTCGTAGAGCAGACGGAATTCCCGATCCAACTCGGGTATGATGGCCTCTCTGCGTTTATCGATGAGCAGATTGAGAAAGTTGAGAGACATGGCGTTCATGTTTCCTTCAAACACCTCGGAGAGAATCTTCTTTTTGGATTCGATGGATATCAGAGGGCTCGTAAACGCACGTTGAAAATCCGTATTGGCGTTCCATAATCCGGTTATCATTTCCATATCGGCGGATATGGCGTCGACAATATTCGCGTCTTGCGCGGCGAAAAAGAGCGCCCGCACATATCTCTTTGCAACTTTGCTATCGGAAAGGGCGCTCACGATTTGGCCCCCACATTCATGATGAATTCATCCATCAGGCGGTGATGCTCCTCCTCCGAAACTCCTCTTGCGGCGGCGAACTGCGCGGCTCCGATCACGTCATTCACAAACCGCTCCCGCATTCTCGCCAAGGTTTTCGCTCGCTCCCGCTCCACTTCATCCCTTCCACGCTGGACTATAAACTCCGCATCCCGCTTCGCCTCCTCCAGTATCTGATTGCGCAACTTCTCCGCTTCGCTCATCGCCTGCTCCAATTTGAGTTGCGTCTCAGCTTGAATACCCTCCAGCTTGGCGTGATAATCGTCGCGCAGTTGAGCGGTCTCCCTCATCGTCGTTTCCACTTGCGAGATCATCTCCGAGATATTCGTGCGACGCTCCGCAAGCATCTCGCCGATCTTAGGAAGTAGATATTTCCACACAAGCCAAACGATCAAGGCGAAGCCAATGAAATTAACGATGATCCATTGGATTAAATTGATGTTTTCCGGGCGCTCAAGCGTCCATGGAAATGAAATGGGTGGCATCCGATCCGTCCTTAATTATTCTCTCCGTTGGAACGATCCGCTTGCTTGGCGATATACTCCTGTACAAGCGTGGAACGTCCCGCCACGTCCCCTGAACCCAGAATGCTTTCCAAAGTCCGAAGCGACAATTGATCCAGCGTGGACATCATCTTACGCATCGCCTCATCGGATTCCTGTCGAATGGTCTCCTCGCCTTGCCTTTTGATCTCCTCGGACTGAGTTCGCGCTTCGGACAAAATGCGCTCCCTCTCCTGCTGGGCCTCATGCACCGCTTGCTGGATGCGCGCTCGCGCATCGCTTTCTATTTTGGCAAGGTTGGCGCGATATTCATCCCTTAAGGATTCCATCTCGCGCTGAGTGCGCTCCACCTCTTTATGAGCTTCCTCGATGCTCCGCTTGCGCTTTTCCAATTGATTCATGATCGGCTTCCAAAACATAACGTTAAGGATCGCCAGCAACACTAGAAACAATACGATGTTCAGCGCCAGCAAAACAGGGTTAATATTTAATGCTTTGAGTATTTCGGTCATTGAGCCGAAACCGCCTCCCCTCTTGTTTCATCGCACTCCCCATGCCGTTAGGAAACATGCGGACGCACATCATCGGCACGGTTCGAAACGCGAATCACAAGGTTCGTAATTGAGCCCTGTTAGTGCAATCCGGCTTGGATCAATTTGATCACGCTATCAGGCGAAGAGGGAAGACTCCCCTTGAGAAGGAAGAGAACCACAAACGCGAAAATAACGAGCGACTCAATAAACGCCAAAGCCAGAATCATGGCTGTCTGAATGCGCCCGATAGCCTCCGGCTGGCGCGCCATGCCCTCCAGAGCCTTGGAAGCGGCGATACCCTCTCCAATGCCTCCGCCGATGACAGCGATGGGCACGCCGAGAGCCAGACCAAGCGCCAATAGACCAAAGTAAATCATTTTTATGCCTCCTAAATTAGTTAAGCCTAACTGTGTGCTGTCGATATATTGAAACCGATGACTAATGCACCGGCTGAGTGGATATCTCCTGTGAATCGTGCTTCGGCTCATGGTGGGGTTGCTGCATGGACAGATAGGTCGCCGTCAGCAACGCAAACACCAACGCCTGGACGAAATATACCAGCAAGTCCAAAACAAGCACCGGGAACTGCAACGGCAAAAGCAATGGCTTAGGCAGCATGGTGATGCCCATTGTCGCCAGCACTGCAATCGCCGTATCCTCCCCGAAGATGTTACCGAAAAGTCGAAGGGCGAGCGTGAACGGCTTGACGATTTCGCTAATGACTTCAATCGGGAACAACAACGGTGATAGCAAAGGCATCGGTCCCATGAAATGTTTGATGTACCCGATCAATCCATTATTGCGAATGCCGACGTACTGCACATAAAAGAACACGATGAGCCCAAGAGCTAAAGTCGTGGTGAGATTGGAGGTGGGGGAATGAAACCCTGGTATCTCCCCGATAAGGTTGCTCAGGAAAATATAGAGAAATAACGTACCCACCAATGGCGTGTACTTCGATCCATCCGGGCCAATGATCCCGCAGGTGAAGTTGTTCAACGCCTCCACGATAAATTCACCGAGGTTCTGCACGCCATTTGGAATCGCTTCCATCTTGCGTGTTGCAGCTCTGACAAACGCGATCATTAATATTACAACAAGCAAGGCGTTGCCGAAAAGCAAGCCCGGATTGGGAATCTCGCCAAGCTCGTAAGGCTTCTTCCCAACGGGCTGCGTAACCTGGTTCGCCATTCGACCCGTGTTAGCAACCGCGCCCGCATCCCCTTGAAAACGGGTGGGACCGGAACCATTTTGCGCTATCCGTATAGTGTGCGCCATGTCAGGCACTTTGCATGCTCCTAGTGTATTTCATCCCAAGCAAATCAAAACGGAACAACTATTTATTCAAGCCATTCGCCATCTGCCATCCAACCACTTTAAGAAAAATAACTGCGGGCACCAGCGCCACCCCGCAAAAAACCCCGAAGGGATTGATATAGGGTGCGCTCTCTGGTCGGATTGCCAAATACACCCCAATCAAAAACAGGGGCAACTTTAGAAGTGAGACAATCCCCATGAACACTTTGGTTCTCTTCTTGCCGGGTTTGAAAAGCCTCGGTACGGTCCACATCAAGGTGCCTAGGCTAAGCATCCCCAGCGCCGTACCGGCGAGAATTCCAAACGCAAATCTGCCATATCCTTCGAAATACAGCAATATTGAGAACGCCGTTGCAAGGAGCGCGGACATTCTGAGAGAGCGCAAAGGCAATTGCTCATCCGGCATTGGCGCACCATTCCTCTGCGGGTATTCCCCTCATCCGACTCACTCTTCACTCATTCAACTTATTCGCCGTGCGGATCATATTCATCAATCCGCTGATCAATCCCAGTAAAACACCCGCCAATGTGAACCATGGGGATGTTTTCATTTTCTCATCCAACCATGCACCGGCGATAGTCAGCACAAGCACGGGAGCCACCAGCATTATAGGCAGGGAATATGCCAAGCCCATTCTGCGCACATCCTTGGCTTCCTGTGTCTCCCCCTTATCGGGATGATTCGGAAGTTTGGATTGAATGACGGGAGGCTGCGGAATATCCGGAATAGGCGGAAGCTTTTTCTCCAACTCCTCTTCCTCGCCCGAGCGATCCTCTTTCATGTTCCAGCCCTCCAGCTGGCTTAAACTCCCGTCCCCAGCCCCAAAGTGTCATGCAGCAAACGCACCGCTTTTATCGCGTCGTTTTCAGCAATGAGAAATGAGATGGACATCGCCGAATCCGCCACCTGTATTACTTTAATTCCCGCTTTGTCGAGCGCGTCGAAAATCTTCGCCGTCACGCCGGAAACCTGCCGATAGCGAGATGCCACAACGGAGACCATCGTACCGTTTTCATATACGGTACCTGGAACGTCCACCACCGTGATGAAGGATTCCACGGAATTCAATAAAGGGCGCTGAGCGCTGTACGCCAAATCCAAGCCTTCGGAAAATTTAAAGATATAGAAATAACTTGCAGGGATTTTATCCGGCTCGGAACCCACAGGCACAACCATCCCGTCCAGAAGGTCGCGAGCGCAATGGTAATCCTCTTGATTTACAGCGAATGAGAGCGCCGTCGCGCTGAAGGACACCAAGAAGATGTTGATGCCCGCGCGCGCCATCAGGCGATACACTTCACGTTCTACGTAAGATTTATGAGCCTCGTTCTCGATTTCCAAACGAAGAAACACTATTTTTCCGGTATGCGCCACACCGGTAATTCGCTTGCGAAGATCGCTAGGAATCTCACTATCCGACACAATACGCGTGCCGGGATGATCGCTGAACGTGGATTTCACCCAAAGCGGAATGTTGTAATCCATCGCAATCTCCGCCGCACGGGGATGCACGACCTTTGCGCCCAAATGCGCCAACTCCGCCACTTCCTCATAGCTGCATATGTCAAGGGTTCTCGCGTTGGACACCATACTCGGATCGGCGGTTTTCACACCGTCCACATCCGTGTAAATCTCAACCCCCATCGCGTTCAATGCGGCGCCGAGGGCGGAAGCGGTGGTGTCGCTGCCTCCTCGCCCCAAAGTGGTGACTCCGCCATGCTCTTCGTCCTTGCCGGACTTCACCACCCCTTGAAATCCGCACACCACCGGAATCTCCCCTTTTTCAATGGCGTGTAAAATCGCATCCGGCGAGATTTGCACGATTCTCGCGTTGCCATACTGATCATCCGTAAATATTCCCGCCTGCCCGCCGGATAACGCAATCGCGGGATATCCCATGGATTGCAGAGTGGTCGCCATGACTGCGGTGGATATCAGTTCTCCGCAAGCCATCATCATGTCCATCTCACGAGGGTTGGGCGAAAACGACGGATCAATGCTTTTCAACTCGCCAACCAGCGTGTCCGTGGCGTAAGGCGCACCCTTCCTGCCTATCGCGGACACCACGACCACCGGATCGTAACCCGCTTTTTTGGCGGCTATCACCTTCCGGGCGGCGAGCAGACGATGCTCCGGACTATCCACGGAGGTGCCTCCGAACTTTTGAACGAATACCCTAGGCATTCTCCGCCTCCAAATGGAAAATCTGCTTGAGCTTCTCAAGAGCCTCCCGGGAATGTTCCGCGTCTATCAGGCATTGAATGGACGTATGCGAATCGCTCACACCGTACAGCCTCGCCCCAACCTCCTGAAAAGCGTCGGCGATGGTCACGATGCTTCCCGTGAGATCGCGCATGCTGCTTGCTTGAATGGAGACCAATGCCAAGCCGCATCGCACAACCATCTCCCATCCGAGGGGGCGCAATGCGCTTTCCGTGGCGTCGAGATATTCCCCTTCCACCGCGAAAGTAACGACGGAGCGATGAAGCTTTATGAAAAAAATGGGGATTTGATTGTCCGCAAGCACGTGAAAAACACGCAGTATCTTCTCCATTCGCTCGCTTTCGGAGCCGGACACCATGACGACGATATGAGCCACGTCCTGGCGCAAGTGAACTTCGTGAACACCGCGCTCACGTTCAAATGATACGTGTTTCGCCACAGCACTCTGTGCAGATTCGGACATCTTTGAGGAACCTACTATGATCTAAGTTAAGGAAAGTATAGCACACCGATTCTCACCAAGTCAAATCACGACGGGCGGGGAAATATGAATTCAATAGATGGCATCATAGTCTTCTCCATACAATCAACTGAATCACACCAAACATTACACTGACCTCGATATCGTTAAGGGTGGCAAGTTGAAAATAGGCTCCAGGAGGATACGGGTATCCAAGGGACGGTCGTGGACCCTATTTGCCGGAAAGAGTGACCGTCCAGTACTGGCGTGCCCTGTTCGGGGGTGAGGAAGTATCGCCGATAAGCTTTATAAGACAATAATTTTTCCATGCCGCCAAGGCTCGAAAAAACGCCAAGCTTGTTTGACGCAAGGTAATGCAAAGTGTATAATAGCTAAGATGATTTTTATTAGGATTATATTCGTTAGTAACGCGCCCTCGATCAATGGATAGATACCCCTTAATCGGGTGCGATACGCGACTGAGATAATTGCAAAACCGGAAAATGAGGCTTAATTCGTACATTTTTAGTCTGTTCCGATATTTGCAATTACAAGGCTTTGAATAAGATCGATGCGCCACCATGATGCGAAGAGAACCCTTTGCTGCGCTTCGGAAAAATGTTGCGTCGCTTGAGCCCGAATATGATCGGATGCCCGCGCGCATTTTAAAAATTAACAGGAGACAAACGAATGATTGATGATCAGTCCTCGACGGACTTCGCCGCTCAACCTGCGGAGCCTTCGAAGGACAACAGCGACCGCGAAACGAACCTCGTGGAAACCCTTGAATCCCCCCCGGCAAAACCAACGCGCAAACGCACAATCTCCTCACGTTCCAGGAAAAAACCCGCTTCGGAACCAACCACCGTGGAAACCACGAAACCAATCGGCGATGCGTCCGCGGATGCTTCCGCAACAGACGCCCAATCACCCGTCGCACCGGAACCCGATGCGCAGGAGAAGATCGAAACGCCTCCGGTTGTATCCGTTACAAGACCCAGACCCTCCCGCCGGCGCAAGCAAGCCACCCCAACCATGGAGACGGTGGAATCGGACGTAGCGGAGCCTGTGGCGGTGGACTCTTCTGTACGGAAAACCGCCAAACGCAGCGGTGGCGAAAAGGGCAGGAAAACGCAGATTCAAGAGGTCGAGACCGTAGAGAGCTTGAACAAGGAAACCGACGATTCTCTACGGATTGAAGAGCCCCAAGAGACACTTGACGACGAGAAACTGGAAAACGAAGCCGCCACCCTCCCGGAACCCTCGACAACTAGGAAAAACGTTCGTCGACGTCCCTCAAGACGAGGATCCAAGAAAAAAACCGAGGTCGAGGGTACGGAAAACCTCGAGCCCATGCAGGCGGAGCCTGTACAGGCATCCACGGAGCAAACAATACTGCTCCCACCGTCCGAGGCGGAGGCGAGTTCGATGGAAACCGCGCCGATTGTCACCGAGGAGCCCACAAAACCAAAGCCCAAATCCACTCGCACCTCTCGCTCCAAACGCTCAAGCGCCAAAACACGCAAGATCGAAGAGGAGGCTCCCGTTAAAGGTGCGCGTCTGGTGGTGCGGCAAGGGGTCGTTCACCTGGCAATTGACGGAGTGAACTATCCCCCTTTGATTTTCTTTGGAAACTGCGAAGGGGAAAAGGGGAACAGGCTCGTCGCTTCGGAGATACGGAAAGCGGCCAAAACCGGCGTTCATATCCATTCCACGCTTATCGAACTGCCATGCCCTCTTCCGCCGGACAGTTCCATTTACGAGACACTGGATGAGAGACTACACATATTGCTGGATGCGGATACGAATGGGTTCGTTATCCCCAGAATTGTTTTCGTTCCGGCTCCGGGTTGGAGAAAACAGTATCCCAATGAGGTTATCCACTATGCGGATGGTTCAACAGGCGATCCATCCCTGGCTTCCGATCGGTTCTGGTCCGAAGCGGAAGCCTCTCTTTCCTCCGTCGTCACTCATATCCGCCGCTCCAATTACGCCAATCGAATCATTGGCTTCCACTTGGAACGAGGGGAATGGTTCCATCCGTCGGAAAAGGGATATGATTACTCCTTTGCAAACCGCGAAGCGTTCCGGGCTTGGCTTAAGGCCAAATACAAAAACAGCGAGCCCTCTCTGAGAGCCGCCTGGTACGATGGTCAAGTGCAGTTTTACACAGTCGAGATTCCCCCAATGCCCACCGCCACCCAGGGCGACAATACGTTTTTCGAGATACGCAAGGAGAAACGCTGGGTTGATTTCCTCGAATACACCTCGGATATAACTGCGGAACGGCTTATTTCCCTCTCCAAGGTGGTGAAGCAAGCCTCGGAGGAGACCTGCCTCGTGTCGGTATGCTACGGGTACACCTGGGAGTTTAATCACACCTTCTCCGGACATTTGGCGCTGGGGAAAATCCTTGCCGCGCCCTCGATCGACATCATCTCCGGACCGCTTTCCTACAAGGATCGTTTCGTGGGCGGCGCCGGTTCCGTGCCGATCCCAATGGATTCGCCGTCCGCCCACGGAAAACTATGGATTTCGGAGGATGACACGAAGACGCATCTCGCGGCTCATTCCGATGATGATGACTACAATCCCCGCATGGAAAGCCACTTCGCCACTAAGCAGGCGCACCTCAGACTTCTCGCAAAGTCGCTCATCCACAACACCGGCGTAAGTTGGATGGACCTTTGGGGCGAAGGATGGTTGGATAGTGATGACATCTGGGAATATTTATCATTTTACGTTCAACGCATCGCCTCGGCGGAACATCGCTCCCCACATTTCTCACCCGAGATGGTCGTATTGCTGGATGAACGCAGTCTCCTGCACATCAAACGCAATGATGCTTTCCTCGCTAAAATCCTCCAAGGCCATCGTGATCTTTTCCAAAGATGCGGAGCCTCCGTGGGATACTATCTCCAAAGCGATGTGATGGCGAGATACTTCCCCGTTGATGCGAAACTGTATATCTTTCTCACACCCTACCGTCTGCCGGCGGAACACCGAAATGCGATCCGTGAAAAGATCAAAAATGGAGGAAAAACTCTGGTGTGGATGTATGCACCCGGAATTTTCGAAGAGAAAAGCGCACAAGAGGAAAGAGCGAACGAAGTCACAGACATCCCGTTGCGACACCAGTCATGGGGATCGGAAAGCGGATCGAAAATCATTAACGCCAATCATCCCATCACACAAAACCTTGCGGGAAAAACATTCGGCGAGAGAGAAAGAATAAACCCCTCATTCTATGCGGTGGAGGAGAAAGGCGTCGTAGTCCTTGCGGAGTACCAGCAATCCGGATTACCATCTCTGGCGGTGAGAAAAATGGATGGCTGGAATTCCGTTTTTTGCGGGGAACCGTTCCTGACGCGTGAACTGCTGCTTGGCTTATGTCGATTCGCGGGAGTGAACCTCTACTCCGACCAGGATGACATCCTTACCGCCGGAAACGGATGGATATCGATTCATACCCAGCACGATGGAAGGCGCACTTTGCGTTTCCCCGCGATTTCCTCCGTGTATGATCTGGTCGAAAATCGTCTGGTCGCCAAGGATGTGAACGAATACACAGCTTTCCTAAAGGGCAAGACGACATACATATTCTATCACGGCGCCACGCAGGAGATTAAAAAGCTGGGTTTCGCGAACACCGACCTTCCCGAAAAAGCGCATTCCGCCGTTTCCGAGGAACCCAGGACGCCCTTCCTCTCCGCCGTAAGGACGACTTCGATTCACGTCACGGAATCCCTCACGGCAATACCCGGCGAATCCGACATTCTAAATGTGCTGAGCCTCACCGAAAAGGAGAAAAAATGGCTGGAGGAGGATCTTGCGGAGGAGATAGGTGAAATAGCTCCGGACACCGATCCGGAGGAGATGCAGGACGACCCCTATCCGAATGAATTGGCTCCAAGCGAGGATGCGGAAGAGGACGCTCCCGACCCCGCCATTAAACACAAACGTCGCAGACGCCGAGGTGGAAGAGGTCGAGGCAAAAAGCGAGATGAGAGTCACGGAAGCGAATTTAGCTCCATGGAGTAGTCCGTTTCTCTGGGCGGAAAACGATTATTGAACTCACATGATTCCTGTGGTCCCCCAGCCGTGATATTGGAGATTGAGGTATATCATCCATGAATAATCGAAAGCGCGCGGACCTGTTGTGCGCGCTCACCCTGTTACTTGCCACTTTACTCTATTATTACCCGGCGGTTTTTCAGGGTAAGACGCTCCTTCCCGCAGATATTGTTCTGTTGATGCGTCCATGGGGAATGGGGGCTGCCGAACGCTTTCCGGAATTCCATTTCGCTCAAAATCAGATGCACGGGCCGATCTTCGAGTATTACTCTTGGCGGTATTACGCCAGGGAACAACTGCGGCGGGGGAGGATTCCGCTTTGGAATCCCGATGAATTGGGAGGGAACGTACTCCTCGCCAACGATCAAAGCGCGGTTCTATACCCGTTGAACATTCTGCTCTACCTCTTTCCCTTGCCCCTAGGTATCAATCTTGTCACTCTGCTGCAAACGTTCCTGACCGGTCTTTTCCTTTACGGTTTGTTGAGGACCTTGGGGCTTCATTCCCTATCCTCCGTCACAGCGGCGCTCATCTGGATGTTTTGCGGATTGCAGATCGTATGGACGGAGTTCCAAACCCCAACCGCAACGTTGTGCTGGCTCCCCGCACTCCTATGGTGCTGGGAAATCGCTCTACAACGGCGCGATGGGAGATGGGCGGTGTTGGGTTCCGGATCGGGGATAACGCTGATTATGCTCGCAGGTCACCTGCAATTCGGATTTTACTGCATGCTGGCTTTCGCAGTGTACGCCATTCTGAGATCCTTGAAGTCGTTGAAAACGCTTGCCCCTTGGCTGATAGGCGCGTTCGCCTTCGGTCTACTCTTTTCCGCGTGCACGACGATTCCCATATTCGAAATGAGCAAAATGAACTTCAGGGAGTCCCATCAAAAATACTCCGAATCCATTAGCCTCAGGCTGCCTCCGGAAAACCTTCTAACCCTTTTTCTTCCGAACGTTTTCGGCAACCCGAAGGATTACATCAGCGTCAATTCGCAGGGAGTGATCGCTTCCGGGCATCCCTACATCGGCAAATTCGATTTCATAGAATACTGCTTCTATCTCGGAATCCCAGCGTTTATACTCGCCCTCATCGCCTTCGTCTACTATGCCGCCAATAGAAAAAAAGTGGTCGATGCCTGGGCGAATCTTTCCCCGTTCTCAATTATCGCCCTGATCGGTCTGCTTCTCGGGCTTGGCACTCCGCTCTGCGCACTCTTCTTTTACGCTTTGCCCGGTTATCAGCAATTCAACGCCACAGCAAGGGCTCTTTGCCTCTTCAGCTTTGGGATGGCGGCGATGGCGGGGTGGGGAATGGAGGCGTTGCGCAAACCGGACAAATCGCTCGCGAGGATCAGCGTGGCAGCGTGTCTTGTCACCCTGCTTGCGGGTCTTGCGGCGTTCCCGGGGCTGGGCTTGCTACACCCCAAACTTTTTTCGAGTCATTGGATAGGATATGAACTGAACAACCTAAAACGGTTCACGCTGGTTTTCCTCTTCATGTCACTGGCGCTTTGGATGCACTGGGGAGTCTCACAACCATCAGAGGAGATTGAAAAAAGTCGGAGGCGTGACAAACAAAATCTTAAGCGATCCAGCGACTCCAAGCTCTTATCAACCGCCGCGCCTTACCTGGTCTCATTCATCTGCTTGGCGGACCTTTTCGCTTGGGGGATCGGTTTCAATCCCGCCACTAACCCAAAAATGCTCGGTTTTCCCACTGAGGTGACCAATTATCTCAGCCGAGCCTATCCTAATAGGATCGTCTCCCTCGAAAACCCGGGGGATGGAAAAGACAAAGGCATCCATAGCATGATCGTGCCAAATTACAATGCAGTCTGTAATCTGCGGGAGGTGCAGGGCGCCGATTCACTTCACACGAAACGTTATCATTCTCTGCTGCTGGCGATTAGCGATCAAATGCAGCCGGGATTTAATTACTCCGACCCAAACACTCTGCACGTACCGAACGTGACGAGCCCCTTCTTCAATCTCATGAACGTGCGATATGTCACCACGGTGCCGGAGGTGAGGCTCCCCTCCCCTCAATTCAAGGATGTGTTGGATGCGGAACTGACGGTATGGAAGAACATGGATGCATTCGGACAGGCTTGGGTCGCGGGAAAGGCTATTCAGGTGAACACCATTCAGGATGTTGCAAACCACATCGGCGATACGAAATTTGACCTGAAGGGCGTCGCCATGTTGGAAAAACCGTTGTCCGGCTTGGACCCGGATGTAAAATCCGCTACCGCCGACGTATTGCAATTCTCTCCCCAGCATATGACGGTGGAGGTCAACACACAGGGGAAAGATCTGCTCATGCTCTCCGAGATAGCGTTCCCCGGATGGAGGGCGTGGCTGGACGGAAAACCCGTTCCCATACTCACTGCGGACGCCATTCTACGCGCCGTCGTTGTGCCTCCGGGGCGGCATATTGTCAGGATGGCGTATTTGCCAATGAGCTATCGGTTTGGCTTGTACCTCACTTGCCTGATGGCGTCCCTGCTTTCGGCGGGAATCATTTACCGCAAACGAACGGAATGACCGTCCAAAACCATCAATTTAAAGGTTTCGATCCTCAACGCAACGTTGAAGCATCGCACGATTGCCGACTCTTTCGTAGAATTCAATCAGGGTATCGTAAGCCGTATTGATCTCGGCGTCGTCCACCGCCAAGGCCAGGGCGTTCAGCAGTTCCTTCTCTTCACATTCGATTTGGTTCCATTTTCGCAGTTCGGAGGCGAGTTCTATGCGCGCCGATGTATTGAACAGGCAACTCGCGACGGATTTGACGACAGGATCAATCTCAACAACCGTTTGGGAGAGCAACCGTTCGGAGGACCATTCGATCATCTCCATCTCCGGCATCTTCAATCCGGCGTGATAGTAGTTGACAAGGCTGGAGGATAGGAAAATCGGGCATTTGATGGCTTTCATCCATGATTCCACCGCCAGGGGCTCATTTCCTCGAATTTGGTTCAGTAAAGCCATCATGCCATGCGTATCTGCGAACCATGGGGCGGAATCCACGGCGCGTTGAAACAGTTTGCGAGCGAGATCGTATTTCCTGTCGGCGAGATGAGAGGCTCCAATATAGAGCAATACTTCCGGGCTGAGCGGATCCAGAGTCAATAACTGTTCATGCAGCTCTCTCTCGTTATGCGGTGCGGATTCGATGTTATCCTCGTCCTGGGTATTGTATATCTCCATTAATTTTTGTCGTTCCAGAAAGAGCCGGCCGCCCGAGGATATCGGGATGTACCCCCCGCCTTCCTCCTGGTACTGAAGGATATAGGTCTTATCGGACGCCTGATTTCTGTATAAACCGAAGACGTTCCCATCAGCGTCATCGGCGAATGGAATGAAATGGGGCAGCATGCCCTTCCATCTCAGTGAACCCGCATTGATTTCTTCAAGCGTTTCAAAATGACAATCATCTATCTCCGGCGTCTCCGTCTGATGATAGAGTTTGATGAAAGATTCAGGAAGCGCCAGCCCCCAAATTCGCTCGAATTGAGCGATTTCAGATTGTATCCCTTCCATGCTCCTGTTACGCAAATCCTTTCGACAATGAGATGCGGGGCGATCCCCGCGCACGAATAATTTTCGCTTCAAACGAAATATATTTTATCACCTATTCCTCTGTTTTTTTCCATATCGCTTTTACTCCATGAACACGGCGCAATTTATGCTTTTGATTCAGTTTTGGTCTCAGTCGAAGTTATCCCCAAGGTATTCAATCTCTTAAAAACTGATTATCATTTTTCCATTACGCTCTTTGACTATCTCTATGAAAAGTTATATTCTAAGAGAGACATCATCAATCCGCCGCGATGGGTGAACGCGGCTCATCCCGGATGAACGATCGGAGGATTTCCCCCACTTCCTGATAAAAAAAATGAGCAACCCGTTTGTTTACATCAGGTTTTTCATTTTTTATTGTTTTGTTATACCTTTCAGTCTCATGGATATAACCGAATAACGCCTCTTCCCCATTTCAAACTTAGCGTGTCGCGATCTCGTTCGTCAAGGTTCCCTCGCATTGCACCAAGCATCTTTCACTCCGAAACTCGGTTGATCCACTCACTCGAAAAACATGTGAAAGAAAGAGAGCGTTTTCAGAGTGAAATTATGGGTATCATGCAATATCCGCGCAGTTCATGCAGGTCCCGACGCACCAGAATGCATCATCATCGTTCTCAAGGCGATATATCGTTGAACGCCTTGAAATAAAAGGAGAAAAACCCTATGAAATACGGATGGATTATTTTTGGTTGCCTCTTCGCGTTGTGCATCCCCATCCTCTCACATGCGGACACCGTCGCCGCCCCTACCGTCACCCCTGCGGTCATCTCTCTCCGTGCCTCGAACACGACCGTGCCGGAGGGCGAGATCGTGGCATATACCGCCATCGCAACCGATTCCGCAGGCAAACGCGCGCCTCACGTGACCCTGCAATCCTATCTGGACGGAAAGGAGTGGTGCGGTCCCTATGTCACGAACGATTTCGGTGTGGCGCACTTCGTACTGCCCATGCCTGAACCCGGAACGCATGAAGTGAAGGTGACAGCGGGATCGATAAGCTCCCTATCCGTTCCGATCAAGGTGACTCCGAGAATCTTCAATATCATTAACGATCCAAACCATCAGATTGGAATGGACTTGGAGACGTGGTTCGGTCCCGGCTACGCGCAATGGGGGCATCAGGAGGCGACCCCGATACTTGGTCAATACACCTCCCTTGACGAAAGGGTGCTGCGACAGCAGACGCTCTGGATGAATGATCTGGGAATTAACTTCGTTCAACTAGATTGGAGCAACAACCTCAACGGTCCCTGGCCCTCGCCGGTGGCTCAGGAGATGAGAGACTCCACCAACATGCTATGCGATCTTTACCTCAAAATGAAGCAACACCCAAAAATCGTCCTGTTGGTGGGACCGGACGGAGGGAAATGGGGAACGCCCAATTTCATGAAAGAGGTGGATTACATTTACTCTCATTACATGCAAAATCCAGAGTATCGAAAACTGTTCATCACCTATTTGGGCAAACCTTTGCTGGATGTTTACATGGGCGGTCCCACTTTCAGCAAGCCACCGACATGGAATGACCCGCGTTTCACCATACGCTACGTGAACGCCTGGCTCGAAACGGTGCATGGGGCGAAATACGGGTACTGGTCGTGGTATGACCGAGACCCTCAAGTGACCTATTACAAGGGCAAACCGGAAGCGATGACGGCGGTTTTCGGCTATCCCGGAAATATCCCCAATCCGGCAAGCGGGAATTACGAATCGCCGGACGCGGACGGACACGATTACGGCGTGACCTTTCGAAATCAATGGAGAAAAGTGGAGCAAGCGAAACCGCGATTTGTTTTCATTTGCCAATGGAATGAGTTCGAGCCGCCGGATCAGTGGGATCAGAACATGAGCAACGATATCGAACCCACACTGCATCGAGGATTCGGGAATCGCGGCGATGGGGGATGGGGTTTTGAATATTACTGGCTGTGCAAGCAGGAGATATTCAACTATCAGATGGCTCTCGGGAACATAAGAATCATACGGAAGTTTGATAACGCCCGATGACATTTGCGCCTCATGGTTCTTTTGGTGTATTATAGATAGATCGTGCTAGACGGGGAGCCAGCGGTGCCCTGTACCCGTAATCCGCTATAACGGGGTTGAACTCCCCGCTCTCGATATACGCTCTTTTTGGTTCAACACATGCAGGCGATGTTGATGGACAGGCTCCGCGCATCGGCAAGCATCTGAACCGTGTCAGGACCGGAAGGTAGCAGCACTAAGGGTGACTTCCCGAGTGCCGCGGAAACACCTGACCGGAGTCGTCGGCGAATGCTTCCAGAAAGAGATATAACAAAAGCGGGGTGCACGATCATCCAAATCAATTGGCGCATGAACATTTCAAATGCGGCGTTTTCCGACGAATGGCGAACGCCTTCCTCTCCGTAAGCAAACGAGACGAACTCATTCATGGCATACGTCGCCCTCTATCGCAAATATCGCTCGCAATCCTTTGAAGAGGTGGTGGGTCAACGGCATATCATCACGGTGCTGCAGAACGCCATTCGCTTAGGGCGCATCGCACACGCCTATCTCTTTTGCGGTCCCAGAGGGTGCGGCAAAACATCCACCGCGCGCCTGTTCGCACGGGCGTTGAATTGCCAAGCCTCTGACAAACCCACCCCAACCCCTTGCGGGATGTGCGACATGTGCATGAGAATTCGCGACGGCTCCGCCATGGACGTTATTGAGATGGATGCGGCGTCTGAAACGGGAATCGATGATGTTCGAGAGAAGATCATCGAAAATGCAAGATACTACCCTGTGGAAGCGCGATTCAAAGTGTATATCATCGACGAAGTGCACGATCTCTCCGCCAAAGCTTTTGACTCCCTCTTGAAAACCATCGAGGAGCCCCCCGCGCATGTGGTCTTCATCCTGGCGACCACGGAGGCGCATAAGGTTCCCATCACGATTCGATCCCGTTGCCAGCGAATGGATTTCCGGCGCGGAACCCTCTCCGACCTGGTGGAGAACCTGAAACGCGTGTTGAACAAGGAAGGCGTGGAGTATGACGAGGAGGCGGTAATCTCGGTGGCTCGCGCCGCTGAAGGCTCTTTCAGAGATTCCCTGAGCCTCCTGGAGCAAACGCTCGCTTACTCAGACGGACGTTTGACCTCCGATACGGTGAATGTCTCCCTCGGAGCGATCGGACCGCAAGTTCTCGATGAGATCATCCAAGTCGTTCAGTCGAACGATCTCGGAAAAGCGTTGAAGATGGCGGATGATTTGATAAACTCCGGCAAGGACGCGAAGCAAGCGATCAACGCGCTCCAAAACCATCTTCGCGATCTTCTGGTGGCGTCCACCTCTTCTGATGCATCCGCGTTATCGGATGTTAGCGAAGAGCGGTTCCTTGAACTGAAGCGTCAATCCTCATTCTTCGAGCCGCGCCAACTTCTCGCCATGCTTGATATCCTGGCGGAGATAGAACGAGATCTCCGCTTTTCCAACCAGCAGAGGCTTCTTATGGAGAGGGCGTTATTGAAGATACAGCCCGCCAATCTGCGGGATTCCCAGCAGGCTATCGCGAATGCCGCGATGAGAACGGAAACCGAAAAGCCATCCTTACAATGGCGTGAGCCGGAACCATCTCCGAAAACGAAGCCAACCATCGCCACTCCGCCGGCTCATGAACATCACGCGGAAACCGTATCCTCTCCGAAGGGTGAAAAGATCACGCATGCGCCGCTAAGCCGGGAAAGCGTGCAGTCCGTATGGCGCAGAGTGCTCAAGGAGATGCTTGACAAATTTCCCTCCATGGGCGCGATCCTGTCCGAAGATGTGTATGTCAGCGGAGTCGATGGCGATATCGTAACGCTTGCATTTCCAAACCAGTTCGCTGTGGAAAAGATCAATCGCATCGTAAGCAAGGATCCCGCTAAACCCAAGGGAAAGGATTACATCGCCAAGGAGATATCGGAGCAATTGGGAGGAGTAAGTCTGAAGCTGGTTTGCATCCTGAGCAAAGAACCCCCTTCCGTGGCTCCCACTCCAAACTTCGAAAATTCTCCTCCCGCGCAGGAAATCTCATCGCCCTCCGACGATGAGGACGATTCCCATGACTTGGAGGATAACGCAAACTTGCAAGAAAACGATGAGTTGGATGCTGCGGACGATTCCGAATGGGAGGAAGAGGCGCCGGCGAAGCAACAATCCGACCTGGATGTCGTGCTGGACATTTTTAATGGTAAAATCATATCTTGATCTGAACGGATCGGGGCGATCGCATGGCTCTCGATGCGGAGAAGGGTGGCAAGCTTTTGATGACCGAAGAGATATGTGAATCACCATCTTTCGCAATGACTCATATTGGTTGAAATCACACGTTCTTTATGTCCCTCTTGGATACCGCACATCCGGGGATTGAGTGATACGGACAACACCCAAAAAGGAGAATTAGGAATGTCAAAGGGTTTTGGCGGCGGGGCAGGCTTTGGCGGCTTGGGCGATATGAACAAGCTCATGAAGCAAGCCCAAAAAATGCAACAGGATATGCTCGACGCCCAAGAGAAGCTCGAGGAGATACGCGTCGAAGCGACTTCCGGGGGCGGCATGGTCAAGGCGATTATGACGGGCAAAGGAAAACTGGTGGATATTGAAATCAAGCCCGAAGCGGTTGACCCCGATGACGTGGAGATGCTTCAGGACCTCATCATCACCGCAATTCGCGAAGCGGAGGACAAAGCCGAGGAGACGCAAACCGAGATCATGAAGGGCGTCACGGGAGGCATCAACCTTCCTGGCGGACTCTTCTAGTTCCGCCTTCGAGATATGAGAAACGAACCTCCCTCCACTGATACCGTTTTACACCTAAACCATGCCACAGCGAAACCCGGTAAATGGAAGTTGGTGAGGGATATCAGTTTCAAGTTGGAAAGAGGAGAGAGACTATCGCTATTTGGCCCCGCCGCAAGCGGCAAAACGACGCTTTTGAAGATGATCTCCGGATGCGTACCCTTGGAATTCGGAAGGATACGCATCCTCGGCAAACAGCCAAAAACCATGTCGAGGGCGATAGGACACACCTTTGATAAGCGTCTTCCCTCCCTCTTCTCGCCCCATCAGGTACTGAGCCAGGCCTTGATTCTCCACAACCTTCCCCCCTCGCAACGGGCGGCGCGACTAGTGGAGGCGTTAAATGTCACCGACCTCTACGAACAGCGGGATTGCCCGGTGCGAGAGTTGAGTTCCTGCCAGATTGTCGCGTTGCGAGTGGCTCTTGCGACTGTACACAAACCGTCGCTCGTACTGCTCGACAACGACCTCGCCTTGCTTCCAAGGCATACCCGGGAGAGCATCAATCGACATCTTCTTCAAATGCAGACGACACTAGGCACGGCGGTGGTGCATTCCACCACTTCCTCCATGGAGGCGGAGATCGCGGATTTCGTACTCCTCTTGGACGATGGACGCTCGCTTGCCCATGCAACACCGGAGCAGTTAATGAAGACGCACGGTAAGGATACCGTGATTGTGGAGGCGTTATATCCCGAGGATGTGCGAAAAACACTACGAGGAATCTTCGACGTGGAGGTGATGGAGACCGAGAAAGGCATCCGGTTCCAAGCGCTGGACGGTCAATCGCAGGCGGCGAAATTGCTACGCGCGCCAGCCGGAGGCGTTCGCGCCATTTACCTCAAAAAACCCGATTTGTGGGATGTGTGGGAGACTATCCGCCTCAAGGAAGATGAAACGCTAAGCTGATAACAAAGGACTGAACCGAATGAATCCGAAAGACCGAATAATCCTTCCATTGGATGTGAGCAACCTATCCGATGCTCTGCGATTGGCGGAAACACTGCACATGCATGTGGGAGCTTTCAAAGTGGGTCTGGAATTGGTGAACGCTGCGGGGATGATTGTTTTTGACCGACTGAAAGAGATGGGGGTGGAAAGGATCTTCTATGATGCGAAATTGCATGACATCCCAAACACCGTTGCGGGAGCGATGCGCTCCATCGCGAAACGCAACCTTTGGATGACGAACTTGCACGCCTCTGGCGGCTCCCGAATGATCAAGGCGGCGGCGGATGCCTTACGTGAATCCGCCTCTCAAAACGCACTCCCTCCCCCCTTGCTTTTGGGGGTGACCCTTCTCACCAGTATCGGGGAGGAGGAGTTGAGAAACGAGCTCCATGTCTCACTCCCCCCCGCCGATTACGTGAAATCCCTTGCGAAAATGGTAAGGAATTCCGGTGGCGATGGAGTGGTCGCATCCCCGAGGGAGATCGAAAGCGTCAGGGAGGCGTGCGGGGGGGATTTCCTCATCGTCACACCGGGCGTCAGGCCAGTCGGATCGGATATGGGCGATCAGCGTCGCACACTCACTCCGAGCGAGGCGATCCGTCTTGGCGCGGATTACCTGGTGATAGGTCGCCCCATCACCGCATCTCCCAATCCCGTGCAAGCGGCGGAGAGGATATTGGAGGAGATCGCGGCGGTTTCGTAGAGAGGAGAATGAGATGGCTCTTGGAAAGAGATTGTTTGCGAGCGTCTTGACGTTCGGTGCGACACTCCTTCTTGTTTCGGCTTTCTCGGCGCGCGCCTCAAAAGGCGCGGAGATCGATCTCGCACTGGCATCCAACGGCTCCACCATCTCCGCCGATTCGGAGTGGCACGGATCCCCGTTCGATCCGGGCGGCGAGGCTCCCGCAAGCCGATTGATAGACGGGATCATACGAGGTCCCAACGATCCGCCCGCATTCAACCGATGGCACTCGGATTTAAGCAAGCCGCATCCGCATTGGGTCTGGGTTCATTTTCCACGCTACGCTCGCATCGACAAAATGACCCTATGGCGAGCCGATATTGGCTCGCCCGTTGACTTCATCGGCGAATACCTACCAAGAAACGGAGAGACTTGCAGGCAACTGTTCCAATGTCGGAACGTCAATTTGGATAGCGCGCATCCATCCATCACGGTGCGATTCCCTCCCGTTGTCAGCGATAACTTCCGTCTCTTCATCACCCGCTCCTCAAACAAGCAGTTTCCCAACTACTGCCAGGCGAGTGAACTGCAGGTGTTCGGCGATTGGGTTGGGGAGCCGATCGCGCTCTCACCGTCGGCATCCGTCCAACCCGTAAGAAAGATATCCCTGCTTAGGGGAGAATTACCTAAGGGCGTAACGGAGACCGTCACCAAAACCGAGGTCGCTTTCACCTCGCCATGGCTGAAAGTCGCTTTTCCTCTGAACCGTCCGGGAATCTCCTTCCTCGACGTGGATGCCGACGGGAATGGAAACCTGGATCGCAACCTGCTGAAATTACCGCGCGGGGCGGATATGGTCGCCGATTCGTGGAATGAAAATCACTCGTCCGCCGACGCTTCGTTTCGATTGGTGCAAAAGGGGAATGTGGTGCAATATCTTGATGTCTCGCTCGGTAACCTTGAAAAGGACGATCTCACCTTTGCGATTGAGCCCAAGGCCGTTCGGATCGTCATCGTGCGCCATGTCCCGAACGGCTATTTGGCGCGGAACTCCTCGCCGCTCAGGATTCTATTCGACGCCGCCGTCACTCCCCCTGGGCCGATGGGCAAACTCAAGACTTTGGGAGTTCTTGAGTTTCCGTTCCTGCTCCATTTTCCCGATCACGGCTCCCTCCTGATCAACGCGCACGGCGGGAACCCTCTTATGCGCTTCACAGGTGACAGGAATGCAAGGGAGGAGGAGTTCGCGCTGCAAACAGCCAGCCGCGACAACAAGGATGCAACCGTCAGCGAGGAAAAGGGCGACCACACGACCACGCTCGACCTCAGTCTCGACAACATCTATCCTGACAAAACCATCGTGGATTCCAAGCCCGATTACGCTGGCATAAAGCGCGGATGGTTAAACATATTTCAATTCCGCCCGGATATCGGAATCCTTTCCAACAACTCCGTAAGCGACAACTGCCTCTTCTGCATGTACGAATACGCGGATCAAGCGTATTTCACCCCGCAGCTTTTCCCGCACTTCACCGCTCTTGACATGGTTCGCACGAGCCTTGACCGCTACTTCGCCGGGTCGCAAGGATATGGGGGCGATGACAAGGTCTTCATGGACACCGATCCCGCCCTAGTAATTGCAAGCTGGGATTACGCGGTTGGTCAGCTTGACAAAGGGTGGCTCCGAAAACATATCAAGGATGTGGAAGAATACGCCAACCGGATTATCGCGGCGGACAAGGACGGAGACGGACTTTCCGAATCCACGCGAAGCGGTATCAGCGGGACCGGCATCCATGGCGCGGGGCAATGGTCGAGCAACTGGTGGGATGTCATCAGTTTCGGGTGGAAGGATGCCTACGCCAACGCGTTGGACTACCGCGCCTTCCTCTCCGCTGCGGATCTGGAACGACTGCTCGGGCGCACCTCGCAGGAGAAGCGGTATGATCACCGGGCGCAAATGATCAAGGATGCGTACTACAAGACATTTTACGATCCCGCCACCGGTGTTCTCGCGGGGTGGAGGAGCGAAGATGGCAAACTGCACGATTACTATTTCACCTTTGTCAACGGCATCGCAATTGACTACGGGCTGGTGACCCCTAAGGAGGGAAACGCCATCATGGATCGCATGCAGGCGAAGATGCGGGAAGTCGGCTACGATCATTTCCGTATAGGCATGCCTGGCAATCTGATCCCCATCGCGCGAAAGGACTATGCGGGGGGAGGGGTGTTGGGGCAACCGCACAAGGATGATGGCTCCGATTCATTCCAGGACTATGAAAACGGCGGCGCCACGGGAAGTTTCGCCTATTTCTACATTCAGGCCCTTTACACCCTCAACCGACGCGCAGAGGCAAATCATATCCTTTTCCAAATGTTACAGGGCTACAAGGACGGGGTGTTCCAGAACGGCGTTGGCTCCGGGGTGGACTGGAAGCGTTGGGATGGAACGCCATGCGGCTACGAGGGACTGCTCACGGACACCTACTACGCTCAGACAGCCTTCATCACGGGATATCTTAGAAAAGGCGTTCCCATGCCCAAACCAAGAGAGTGACGCCCATCCGGGTTTTCAACACTTCAAATGAGTTACGGGTTATAATATTACATCAAAAGAACACATTCAATTTGAGATGCAGAGGAGAACCGGCAAGTGATAGAACACGCCAAAAGACTCGATAAAATCCCCCCATACCTTTTCGGAGAGATCGCGCGCGCCAAGGCGCAGGCGATTGCGGAGGGCAAGGATCTTATAGATTTGGGTATCGGCGATCCCGATCAGCCTACGCCCGCGCCGATCATCGATGCGCTTTACAATGCGGCGAAAAATCCCGAAACCCATCGCTACGATGAATCCCCCGCCGGGGATACACACTTCCTGGAGGCGGTCTCCAGATGGTTCGAAAAGCGTTTCGGGGTGCCAATCGATCCGAAAACCGAGGCTCTCCTCATGATCGGCTCCAAGGAGGGACTGGCGCATCTCGCGTGGGCGTTCATCGATCCCGGCGACATCTCCATTGTTCCCGATCCCGCATACACCGTCTACAAAGTGAACACGCTCATGGCGGGCGGGGAGGCGGTGCCCGTACCGCTCAAGGCGGAGAGGGGTTTCCTGCCAGATCTGAACGGAATCCCCTCCGACGTCGCCCGCAAAGCCAAGCTTCTCTGGCTGAACTACCCCAACAATCCCACCGGCGCCGTGGCGGATTTGGATTTCTACAGGGACGCCGTGGCATTTTGCAAGGAGAATAACCTCCTGCTTGTCAACGACGCAGCCTATTCCGAGGTCTCCTTCGACGGATTCCGCCCGCCTTCCGCGTTGCAAGTGGAGGGCGCCAAGGACGTGGTGATCGAACTTCACTCCTTCTCGAAGATGTTCAACATGACGGGATGGCGCATCGCGATGGCTTTCGGCAACGCGGAAGCCATCGCCACCCTGAATAAAATGAAATCAAATGTGGATAGCAAGCAGTTCCCAGCCATCTCCCGCGCGGCGGCGTATGCAATCGAGCATGTGGACAACTCCCCCACGCTCAACCTGATTCGCAAACGCCGGGACATCCTCGTGGACGGTCTGAACGCCCTCGGATGGAACATCCCAAAGCCCAAGGCGACCTTCTACGTGTGGGCGCCCGTTCCCAAGGACGTGACCAGCATGAATTTCGCCAAAAGGTTGCTGGAGGAGGCGGGAGTGCTTGTGATCCCAGGTGTGGGATACGGGGAGTACGGCGAAGGGTACATCCGCATGTCCCTGACCGTCATGGGCGACAAGAATGGCGAACGCGTGGCGGAAGCCGTGGAGCGAATCAAATCGATGGGGATTAAGTAGCCACCAATGGCTTCGACGAAGGGGGATTCATGGATACATCACAGATCGTCACGCCGTGTGAAGGAAAGTTGTGAAGCATGCCCAAAGCCAATCTCCAAACCATAGACAACGTCGAACGCGCCTTTCTTGTTTGCGTCGAGACGGACGAGAACGCGGAGCCTTACGCCATCGAAGAACTTACATCCCTTGTTCGAACCGCGGGCGGAGCTGTGGTCGGCGAACTGCATCAGCACCGCCCCACTCCCGATCCTGCTTACTACATCGGGCGCGGGAAGGCGGAGGAGCTGGAGGCGGGCGTTCGGGACACCCAGGCGGATTTCGTGGTGGTGGATTGCGAACTCACTCCAACCCAACAGCGAAACCTTCAGGAGATCGTCCAATGCCGCGTGGTGGACCGCACCCAGCTTATCCTCGACATCTTCGCCCAGCGCGCGCACACCCGAGAGGGGAAGTTGCAGACGGAGTTGGCGCAACTCACCTACCTCTTACCCCGCCTTATGAATCTCTACACCAAGTTCGAGAGGCAGCAGGGAGGCATTGGGGTTCGCGGAGGCGCGGGGGAGACTAAGCTGGAAACCGACCGACGCAAGGTGAGGGATCGCATCGGAGCCTTGCAGGAGGAGCTTGCGGAGGTTCAGAGCCAGCGTCAGCAGCAACGCAACCTGCGACGGCGTCTCCCATTCCCCACAGCCGCATTGGTGGGATACACCAGTTCCGGAAAGTCGACGCTCCTGAATCTGCTTTCCGGTTCGGATGTTTACGCTGATCCAAAGCTCTTCGCCACTCTGGACCCCACCACTCGTCGCGTGATTCTGCCCGATGGCTGGGCGATTCTGCTCACAGACACCGTGGGGTTCATCCGCAATCTCCCTCACGACCTCGTCGCCGCCTTCCGAGCCACCCTCGAAGAGGTCTGCGAAGCGGATTTCCTGTTACACGTGGTGGACGCCAGCGCCCCGCAGAGGGATCTGCAGATGGAGGCTGTGATGACCACGTTAGAAGAATTGGGCGCGGCGGAGAAGCCAATCATCACCGTCCTCAACAAGTCGGATCGCGTCGGCGACCATTACTGGCTGCGGGAGATGGTCGTCAATGATCCGAACATGTGCTATATCTCAGCGCGAACCGCAGAGGGCGTTCCAAGCCTTATGGATCATATCGTCCGCGTCATCAAATCCCTTCTGGTGCCGGTCACGCTCCATATCCCCTACTCTCGCAGCAATCTCCTCGCGCAGTGCTACGAGTATGGCAGGGTGATCCATGCGGATTACAGGGAGGATAGCATCCACGTCCGCGCCGAGATCACACGCGACCTCGCTGGACGGTTGGAGGAGTACCGCGTTCCTGGTCGCAAATGACCCGTCAATTTTGTTTTCATGGAATGGCGAATGTGACGAATAACCGAAACGAAACGGTTAAAACGCATTCACGACCTTCATGGATGAGTAGGATTCCCTTGCTTTCCTCCGTATTCTATTTGTCCGCCGCATGCACTCCCATATTCAAGCCATTTCTCCGATGGCGCGATCCGCGCAATCATTATTCCAGCGGATAATCGCACTCTCAAAACATACGCTTTATAGAAACTTACCTCTCATGTCGTTGATATTAAAACGTGTTTTTGAGTAGTTAAGCGCCCATGCAATTCAATCATCTTGTTCCTATTTATGCCGCCTATTGCGTCGTTGCCGCCGTGAGCGCCAACAAGGCCAGCACGCCCCTGCGATCCGGTCCGTACACGATATCCACGCTTTGTATCTCCACGTTCGGACGCGGGTTATTCCACTGCATCGAGTAAGCCACGGCGCTGTATTTCGTTCCCGCGTAGGGGGATACCCAGGCGATTTGCGCCCCCGGGATCGCGGCGGGACGCTCCTGACGGTAGTTGTCCACATCTATTTCGCTGTAGATGGGTACCTTCGCGATTTGACCATCCGCATAGTGGATAATGTAATCCGCCATCTCATACCGCTTCCCTTCCTTCCTCTCGCGATCGGAAAGCGGTTGATCTATCCGAGCCGCCTGCAGGAAGAAGAGGGCGGTGGCTTTTCGGTTAACGGGGATATCGGTCACCTGAACCGCCAGATTTCCGGGAACGTTGGCGCCGCCCAGCATGATGCAATCCGGCACGGGCGATGTGGTGAACTCGTAAACGTTGTAGGTCACCCCTGCAAAGGTGTGAATCCCCGTTGGCAGATCGGCGAATGTGAAGGAGCGATCTCCGAACCAGCCCTTGTCGTTGCGATACTGATTGGCTTTCTTCGAGATATCCACGGGATGGTAAATCAGCCCCTTCGCCCCCGCAATGATCGTTTTGCCTCCGGAAAACGGAGCGCCGAGGTTGCGCAGAATCACGGCGAGAATGGTTCGCTTCTTTACCGCGTTCTCCGGAACGGCTTCATTCGCCATGAATTTGACGTTGCAGAGCACCATTCCCCCTTTGCCTCGTGGGTATTCAAGCATCGCCCCGATATTGAGCATGGGGCGAACCCTTTTATGGAATCCAGGCGGACGCTTCACCATCAAATAGATGTTATCCAGCCCCATGTTCGGCGCCGCCCCCGGCTTGGGCTCCCACCCTGCGATACGCAAAGTGACATTTTGCCCCGTTTGAGGCGGATTGATGGCGAATGTTTGAGGATCGTTGCCGGGCACGGTATTAAAGGTGAGTTCCGTTTTCCCGTTGAAAATCAATTCCACCTTCGTGGTGCCCCAATAGTTGGTGTCGCTCACAAATGTGAATTGCGTGAAGGTTAGAGGCTTGGGGAAGACGATGGGAATGTCGAAAGGCTTGCCGTCCTTCGGTATGGGGATGTTTTCAATCAAAGGCCAATATCCGTCATTCATGGTGAAGCCATTCACCAAATTGGCCCACCCGAAATAGGAAGACTTTCCAAAAGGCGCAACGTCATCATAATCCAACACGTAGCTGAATTCATTGGGGTCCGGATAATCCCCCGCCATCCAACTGAAGATGCGCTGACCGGAGTTCATCACGATATCCGACGTGGAAAGCCCGGAGGTGAGCGGATTGCGCGGCACGCACCAGGTGACCTTCTCTCTTCCAAACGGGCGGATCATATGGTCGAATCCAACGAGGCGATTGAAATCCTGAAGCCCTTTAGGCGTGAGGTTGTTGAAGACGATCCAGCCTCCATTTTGCACGAACCGATTGACTTGGGCGAGATGGGTTGCAAGCAGATGCAAATTACTCGGCGAGGCGTCCGTCACGAGAATCGAATCGGCTTTGCTCAACGCCTCAAGGGGATCATTGACACTGGCGTATCTCAAGCCGCTCTCCCTCAACGCACCGACCAAAAGGGGGTTGTCCGCAGCGGACACCTCGACGGGGCGGATCACCTTTCGGTACTCCAGCCCGTAGCGTATCAAGTTGAGTAGCAAGGCTCTCGCGGGTGCGCAATCGTCCAGCTTCCGCTCCACTAGAAGCTGGCTCAGGAGGAGCATCCCCTTACCGACCGTCATCCGGGCGACAGCAGAGTACGCCAAGCCCTCCCCGCACTCGATAAGGGAATCGCCGCCGGTGACCGGTTTCTCATAGGCGTCGCGATACAACAGTCCGCCGCCGCCCCATGTGAAGAGATCCTTCTGCTTCAATCCGTGCATGAGGGGGCTCTCCAAATCCTGCGAGAAGGCGATGTAGCCTTGATTCCTAGCGGGCGGCATCACGCCCGGAAGTCCTTGATACCGTAAAGGGTCCTTCTGTTCGAGAAAAATGACGGAATGACCGCTTTGGGCGTAAGCGGCGAAGAGGCTTGAATCGCTTAACCGCGCATCCAAGGCGTTTGCGCCAATAAGCAGAACTTTCGCATTTGCCGGAAGAGAATTCAGATTTTCGAGTTTTGCAAAGGTTACGCCGACGCTGCGTAGATAGCGGATCACCGCGCCCTCGGGATCGTAAACCGCAAGCCGCCCTGGCGTGACGCGCACCCTCATCGCCCGCGTGTCCAGAATGGAGACGTATTTTACATCCCTGAAAACCTGTTTTCCCTTAACCTCCAGGGTGAGGAGCCATTGGGCTTCAGTCCGTGACGCCACTTTGGGCATCTGCAGAATTACGTCAAACTTTTGCGAGCCGCCCGCAGGCAGTTGGTGCAACGAGGATAGCGTCGAGAAAACGCGATTCCCCAACACTAGCTTCGCGATCAGGTGAATCGGTTGCGGGTAATGCGTATTGTTGAAGATTCCAAGGCGACGGGTGACCCTCTCGCCGGAATCGAACGTCCAGTTCCACTCCTTGCAAAGGACGGCGATCGGTTGCCAGGAGTTATAGTAGAGGTCCGATTGCCCTCCCATCCAGAATTGGAAATTGATCCCGTTCCATCGATACCCCTCGGAGAGCATCTTCGCCACCAAACCAACCGCCGGACGCGCCTCCGACCATCCCTCCATCGCCATCTCCCCTCCCACGGCGGCGAATTCGGAGAGTTTGGTTCCAGTGGCGTAATAGGATTCGCCAAGGAGAATCGGTTTCACCTCCGTGACGGGCCACACCTGTCGATGCGCGAACGCCGCTTCGTCATAGGCTCCCTGGGGAAGATCGGTAAACGCCGGCTCCATGTAGTGCCCTCCGTATACGGGCAGCGATTGGTCCAGCAAGGCGTTCCCGCCATCCGTCATCACGGGACGGGTGGGATCCATCGCCATCAACTCCTCAGCCGCCTTGCCTATTTCGGGGTCGATTTTGGCGTCGTTGCCGAACACATGCGCATTGATGAAAGTTATCTCGTTCTCAATGGACCAGATGAAGATGGAAGGATGATTGCGCTGCCCCTTCGCCCACGCAAGGAGCTGTTTACGCCAGTTCCGAAAGAGTGGCTCGTAGGGTTTCCCTTGCGCATCGGTCAGGTTATACGCCGCCATCTCACCGTCGAAGATGCCGGTTCGGCGAATGCACATGCCATGGGCGTCGAAATAGTCCAAGGCTCGATGGGTGGACATACCGCCCCAGCCATTCTCACCCCAGAGGCGCATCATATCCTGCCCATGCGCCTTCAATGTCGCCATCGCCTTGTCCGGATTGTCCGTGGAGTAGTCCGTGAGATCGCCGCATCCCCACCAAGACACGCCGTTCAGCGTAAAGGACGCCCCTTTCCAGCCCCATTGCCGGAACCCGAATTTCGTTTTCCTGCGGTCCAAAGGTTTTCCGTTTACGGTGACGGTCGTCACGACATCGTACTGGAACGGATCGTCGGGCCACCAAAGATGCGGGTTCGCCCAAGTATCGGTCGTCTTCAGCAACGAATCCCCGTTGGCGGGAACCGTTATCTCTTTCGGGGCGAAGATTTTCGCCACCTCAACTCCGTCAAGCGGGACCACCTCGTTATTCACCTGGACCGTGATAGGCGCATTGGTGGAGTTATGCAGCGTGATATCGAGTTCGAGCGTCTTATTGGTCACGGAGGGAATGGGGAAGACATCCGACACGTACACCTTCCCCGCCACGATGAGCGAAGGCTTCTGCAATATACCGCTTTCGTAGTGGTTCCAGACGGGAAAATCAAAGGTCGAAGGACCGTATTTGGAGATCAGATTCTGAGGCATGTAGGCAAGGGTCGGTCCCTGGGGCGTTTGCGTGGTCTGCAACGCATACCATGCATCCTTCATGACGAGGAGGATATCGTTAACCCTCCCCGGCTTAACCGCCTTGGTGATATCGCAGTTCCAGAGCGCAAAGGGGGTATCACACGTTCCACATAGCTCTCCATTCACGAAAACGGATCCAAGCATATTGATGGATGGCAGATGCAGGATGAAGGAGCGTCCTTGCATCTCCTCCGGTATGCGCACACGCGTTCGAAGAATGTAGCGATGTCCATACATCCACATCGGCAACTGACTGTTCCGATCTCCGGGCACCTCCATGGATTTCCAATAAAGCGATGCGACGTCCGGGATGTTCGTAGCCGGATCATCCTTGTCCTTGATGATAGGCTCATCCCATCTGGCGATCCGCCACAACCCCTTTAATGAGGTGGAGGTCTGGTTAGCGCCTTGTTGCGGGGAGAGGTCGAAAACCTGTAGAGCGGCTTGCTTATCTTGTGGGGTGAGGTAACTCATGTCACCCGGTTTGTACAGATCATTGGGGCGCCACACACCAGGATAGAGACAGATGGCGTCGGAGGCGTAGAGGATGCGCTGGTAATTTCCTTTGGAATCCTTATCCTTCAAAATTCGGACGAACAACGTGTGTTCTCCCTTGTCGATCGTCACGCTTCCCATATCCACCCAGCCGAGAGGGTTCCATGTCTGCAATTCCACCAAGTCCGTGGAGACATCCATTGGATCGACATGGTTCCATGATCCCTCGTCCACACGCCAATCAAAGGGGGAACGAACGTTCTCAAATCCAAGCCTGTTCCAAACCTCGTAATTCGCCCTTTCCGGCGCGGTGAATTTGTAAGAGAGGATAACACCGGTATCGGGAACCTCTTTCGCCACATCCTGGGCATCCACCTGCAATTTCAGCCATTTGCCCCCGGAAAGGTAATCCGGCTTGCCGTCATCGTTTATCTCAGGTTTGATGGTCGAGGGGATTACGGAGGATGGGGATTCCCCTTCAATCCATATATCATCCTGAGCGTGAACGGAGGAGACCGATAGGACGAGAGAGATGACGAGTAAAACGATAATCAACACATGAAAACGACGACTGAAAAGGAATGGAAACCGAAGCATGGCGACCTCTCCTTGGCGTAGAATACATGATAATACATATTACCAGATTATACAACGGATCGTATGATTGTGCGGATCGAATGGATCCGTCCCGTCCGCACCAACGAAAATGAAAAATAATAGCGTATAATCCTAGAAAAGCTCACATTCAACGAGAAAAAACCATGCGAAACATTTGTCATATCCTCCTTCAGCCCGCAGGCATCGAACTCACCACTGAAAAGGGGGCGAAACTACGCGACATTCTTTTTGATCAGGGAGTGGAGTTTCCTTGCGGCGGACAAGGGAAATGCAAAGGATGCAAAATCCGAGTCACCCGAGGAGCGCTGCCCGTCACGCCGGAGGATTTGGATGCATTTTCAGAGCAGGAACTAAAAGAGGGTTGGCGCCTCGCGTGCAAAGCTCAGGTTACCGAGGGTATCACACTCGAGCTTCGCAATTGGCAGACCAGCATCCTCACCAATGAAGCGGATTTCAAATTCACCCCTCAGGAGGGTTACGGTGTCGCCGTGGATCTCGGCACCACCACCCTCGCCTTGCAGCTTCTTGATCTGCAAAACGGAGGCATCCTTGCGGTGCGGACGGCATTGAACCCTCAGGCGCGTTTCGGCAGCGATGTGATGAGCCGGGTGCAATACGCCATGGAGGGGGACGGAGCGAAGGAACTTACCGAAACCATTAGAACACAGATTCTTCATATGGTGCGGGAATCCTTGGATTCCGCGCATATTCCCCCGAATGAACTGCGCCGCATCACCCTTGTCGGCAACACCGTCATGCATCATCTGTTCTGCGGCGTGGACGTCGAGCCGCTCTCTCATTATCCGTTTGAATCTCCGAACGACGGGATGATGACGTTCACCCCGAGGGAATTGGACTGGCAAGGGATCGGGGAACCGCGGATTCAGTTCCTCCCTGGCTTGGGAAGTTTCGTGGGAAGCGACATCCTCGCAGGCGTTCTCGCCACCAATCTTTTCCAAAGCGAAAAGCCTGTGGGGCTGGTGGACCTTGGAACAAACGGCGAGATCGTCATCGGAGACAAAAACCGATTGATTTGCGCATCCACCGCCGCTGGACCTGCGTTCGAAGGGGCGAAGATCAGCATGGGCATGCGAGCCTCCACGGGAGCTATCTGGAAGGTGTCCCCGTTGGCGGATGGTTTCGACTGTGAAGTGATAGGCAATGAAAAACCGCGAGGCATCTGTGGAAGCGGTCTTGTGGATGCGGTGGCTGCGGCGCTGGAAAACGGAAAGATTAAACCCACGGGGAGATTCGCGGAAAAGGTGGATAGCATTCTTTTGAAAAATCCGGTGCGCCTCACACAAACGGACATTCGCCAACTGCAACTCGCAAAAGGCGCGATCGCCGCAGGCGTTAGGATTCTTCTTGAGAGATGGGGGGCGAAGCTGGAAGATCTCGATTGTCTTTACCTCGCCGGCGCGTTCGGCAATTACATCAACCGAGGGAGCGCCCGCAGAATAGGCTTAATTCAGGTTCCCTTGGAGAAGGTGGAGCCCGTTGGGAATTCCGCTCTGCTCGGTGCGAAAATGGCTCTCTTCACCAACGATTTGCCCGAGGAAACTTTCAGGGATATACGCGCGAAGACAACTCATTTCTCGCTGAACGAAGATCCAGAGTTCCAGGATATCTTCGTGGAGGAGATGTCCTTTCCCGCAGGAAAGTAAGCGCAAGAAGCAAGGTGAAACGGAAAAACCTATTGCCGCCGTAAGTGTAAAAAATATCGGTCGGTGAACAAAAACTCATTCGTTCACCGACCGTTCACAAGGAATTGGCATCGATCCCCGCCTCTTCCAGAATGGAAAAGCTGCTATCAACCCTCAGAGGAAATACACCTTCCCCAAATCGGCGAACTTTCTCGTGGCGTTGCGGGTATCCACCACAACAGGTGATTTTCGCACGATCATTTCGTAGTCAAAATCCCTATGGTTCGTTACGACCACCACGCAATCCGCCGCGCTGAGGGTGCGTTCATTTGACTCAACCGCCATCAGGATATCGTTGCCAACCTTGACTTCCGGAACATAGGGGTCGCAATAGCTTAGTTTTGCGCCTTTGTGGATTAATAGCTCCATGATCTCCATCGAGGGGCTTTCTCTGAAATCGCTCACGTTCGGTTTATACGCGGCGCCCAGGATCACCACATTGCTTCCGCGTATCGCTTTTCCGCTGTCGTTCAACGCCTCGGAAACCAAATCCACAACATGGTGAGGCATTGCGCCGTTGATTTCGCTCGCCAATGCGATAAATCTAGGCTCATATCCGCTCAGCCTCGCCTTCCAAGAGAGATAGTGCGGATCGAGTGGAATGCAATGCCCCCCGATGCCAGGCCCCGGATAGTGAGGAAGGAACCCGAAAGGCTTTGTCGCGGCGGCGTCTATCACTTCCCAGACGTCCACATCCAGATGCTTGCATATGATCGACATCTCGTTCATCAACGCGATATTCACGCTTCGGAAGGTGTTTTCCAGTAGTTTGGAAGCCTCAGCCACCCGGGCGCTGCTAACTCGCACAACCTTGGAAACGATTTGCTCGTAAAGGGTGGCGGAAAGCTCCGTGCACATCCGAGTGACCCCGCCAACCAGCTTGGTGATGTTTTTCACGCTGAATTGCGGGTTGCCAGGATCGATTCGCTCAGGAGAGAATGCGAGGAAAAAATCCTCTCCCACCTTAAGCCCCTTCTCCTCGAACATCGGCAGAAGGATCTCCTCGGTGGTTCCCGGATAGGTAGTGCTTTCAAGAATGATCAGCTGTCCGCGATGAAGGTTTTCCGCAATTGCCTCTCCTGCGGATAGAATCGCTGTGAGATCCGGATCCTTGGACTTCCTAAGTGGAGTTGGCACGCATATCAAGACGACATCCGATTCACGGAGAGAATTCAGATCGGATGACGGATGAAATGCGTCTTGAAGAATCACCTCCATAATGTCGCTGTCCCGCATATCCGCGATATACGATTCGCCTTTGCACAAGGCTTCGCATCGCCGCTGATCCACCTCCAATCCGGTTACATCAAATCCAACTCGCGCGAACTCCACCGCCATTGGCAATCCGACGTAACCCATACCCACGACCGCTATTTTCGACGTATGGGCTTTCAACGACTCCATAAGCTCCTCGGAGAGGGAAGCCTTCTCGTTAACGCTTTTCATCCTATTTCCTATCTCCTTTACTTCACTTACGCGCCGCCACATTGCGGAACGACTCCACTGTCTCATCCAAACCAATTTCAAAAGTCACGGAAGGCTCGTAATTCAAAATCTCCCGTGCGATTTGTATGTCAGCGCAGGAGTGTTTGATATCCCCCGCCCTTTCGGGAAAATGCACGGGGTTCGCCGTACATTGCATTCTCTTGGCGATCCCGCTTAAAAGACGATTCACGGATATCTCATCCCCGCAGGCGATATTCATCACGTGCCCAATCGCAGCTCTTGACTTAGAAGCGAGCAGGTTGGCGTTCACGACGTTTTGCACATAGGTGAAATCGCGCGTCTGCTCTCCATCACCGTAGATAACGGGGGATTCCCCCCTTTCCAGCGCGGAGATAAACCGGGGGATAACTGCGGCGTATTGAGAATTCGGATCCTGTCGCGGTCCAAAAACGTTAAAATATCTCAAAACCACCGTTTCAATATCATAATTGCGATTGAACACCGAACAATACGCCTCGCCCGCCAGCTTTGATGCCGCATAGGGCGAAAGAGGGTTCGGTTTCATTCCTTCGTGTTTTCGCTGGGACGGGGTATTTCCGTACACAGAAGAGGAGGACGAAAAGACAACGCGCCGCACCCTTTCGTCTCGGGCGGCGATAAGAATATTAAGGGTTCCCGTGACATTCACGTCGTTTGACGTGAATGGGTCTTCCACCGAACGGGGCACGGATCCTAACGCAGCCAAGTGGTACGCCACTTCCACATCCTGGCACGCCTTGGAACAGTCAACCGGGTTTCGGATATCTCCTTCCATGAACTCGATCTCCCGCTCCACTTCCTTGAGATTCCCGCGTTTTCCGGTGACAAGGTTGTCAATCACCCTCACATCGCTTCCCTCCTCCAATAGGGCGCGCACGATATGCGATCCGATAAACCCAGCCCCGCCGGTCACAAGACATTTGGATGACATCATTCCCCCTGACAAACCACGGTTGATTGTATTGCGATGACAAAATTTCCCGTCTGTAAATTCGTTTGATTTGCGAAAATACGATTCTTAATTCGATACATGTTCTTAATATGTACAAAAACTTCTCGAACCGTGCAATCAAGTGGAGTAAACGCTGCAAAAACAGGTAATTGCAGATTCAGGATTACGCTGTTTCATTAAGCCCCTTGGACTGCGAAACAGATGCGTGGCGATATTCGAGGATCAGGGAAATATCAATCGAAGGGTTCTACCCGTCTCCGGCATCGGACCCAACCGGAAAACGATCGGGAATGACATCGCTGAAAGGATGTAGTTCGCTTGACGGCGCCGGTAATCCGAAATGAGGAAAAAAGTGTCCTTGAGCCATGGAGCTGGAAACAGAATGATACGCTCCACGAATGCGTGCAATTGAACGCCGCTTTATTCGATGCGAAAATCGCACAAGCCAATGCGAAGTTCGCGCAAGACGGTTCGAGAAGGCGTGACGCATCCAACGTTTTTATGCGCTCACCGAAGAAATTAAGGCTGAATTGATTTCAGCGCGCTCAAAATATTCGGAGCGGCGTGAAGTAAAAAATCATGCGCGAGGTCTACTGCGGGGTTCGGATCGCCTCTCATGGGCACGATCACCCTCACCAAAGCTCCTTCCGGAGCGCGCCTTTCGATGCGTTTCAACAGCTCCACCGCTTGAAACTTTATCAGGTTATCCGTGCTGTACGATCCGTCCGTGTAAAAATAGAGGGCTACCAACTGATGTCCGGATTGCGCCATGAACGACTGCATCACGGTTAGAGGTCCTGTTGGCAAATTGACGGTAACGGGCTTTCTGCCAGTGATCTCCCATCCTCCGCCCACCATGCAGAAACCGGGCGTATGAATGCTTTGTTTGCGATGCCCGGCAATCACCGCCAAATCCACCTCCTGGGTTTTATCCGGGGAGAGATATTGCCGTATGAGGTACGAATCGGGGCGCAACAACTTTAGATCACCAGAACTTATCGTTCCATCGGAAGTTTTCCAATCGTGATAATTTATGTTGAGTTTCGCAATGGCGTCGGAGTTGGCATAAGTGGCATTTTCAATGCTCTTGTTCGAGAGATTTCCTAGCAATGCCACGAGCATGATGCAACCAGCGATGACAAACCTTGCATGTCTCATTCCGCCGGCTCCTCCTGTTCCGTTTTTCGAGGGCGTAACCAGGCGAGAAGCCCCTGGCGAAGGAACAGAAGCAGAATACTGGAGAAGAAAACCAGCACCGGCTCCTCGTTGTCGTGCACCCACTTTGCCACCGATGCGTTGATTTTGGCGCCTACAATGAGTACGAATGTCAAACGTGTGGCGTTCAGAAACATAGCCATCGGAATCACGCATAGAACCATTAAAAGACGCCATCCCCATTTCACATCGGTAAAATAGGCGATCAAATATCCCAACGCCAATAGCACATTCAACGATGTCAAACCGCTGCAAGCCTGGGCTACGAAAATACTGTATACCGGCTTCGCATTGGGGGAGGTTTGCACGAATAACTGCACACCATCTCGCACCACCGGTAGTCCGCATATCCCAGCGAACAGAGCGGCGTATGCGCTGCTGGCTAGCTGAAGAGGGAAGCTGATTCTATCCACCAAGGTGGTGGGCCATGGGATGATAAACACCAAAAAGCCGATCGGACCCGCCATGCTGATCGCCGATTTGTAGCCGCCTAAATACCAGATAGCCCCCACAGCGATTAATAGAAGGGAGAAAGTCTTCAAGAAAACGATGTCCGCCCAAGCCGCAAGGATGTAGAGCAATGAGGAGAAAACCAGGAAGATCAAGCCAACAACTGAGCAGGATTCCAATTTCCTGACGGTCGGCAAGCGGAGCCATATCAGCCCGATGGCGATCAGAACGATCAAAGGCCCCTGCGAAAGCGCTTCGTCCGATCTCCATTCGCTCCAAAGCTCCGAGGCGATCGGAACCCACAAAAGGATATAGACGATTAAAGGGAACAATGCCGATAAGGGCGTCGTGAACTCGCGCTTCTTGGTTGCAACATCCTGAATTGATGACATATCCTACGACAACCTATCCGAGTTGCATGTACGTGAATACTTCAATGCAACGCTATTTTCGCGTATTTCGCGCATAAAAACCGGTGTTGGCCTTCAACAAAACCCGCAACGACCACGCTAGCCATAATCTACGTAAAAGATGACCAACTCCTTTTTGAAGATCAGACGCCGATGAATGAAATTTCCCAATCCTCATGGTCGCTCTCCATCCCCGCGCGTAACCGTCCCATCCTATTTACATGCAAAAAGCGAAACATACCATACTCTCGTCCCGTCATAAAAATACCTGAGACACGATGATTGTGCAACGGAGAGGGGACATCGCCTTATCTCATTCCATGTTGCTTTCGACGCATGAGGAGCACGGAGGGTAAAATCAATCCGGAGAGTAGCAGCAATGAGCCTGGAAGTTCCGGAGCCATTGCGGGACCAAGCATGTTTTGATAATACTGCCCGCTATGTTCCGCCAAAAAGAGCGTGCCGGATGCTTTCTGATTGGCGCTTTTGGAATACCACGTATTTGCCCGAGAACATATGGAGTCGTAGTTTGTAGTATCGTACGGGCTTATCCAAAAAAAATCCGTTGATGTATCCACCGGATTGGAATTGCCCGAATCGGTCTCAATCGCCTTCCAGATGGCTATCTGCAAAGCGGCGCCATCGATTTGCTTCTCCACACCACTGGCGCTTTGCACTGCGGGCAGATAGTTATCGTAAAGCCATGCGGCTCGCTCAAGGCTAGCGTAATTATAGGTGAAACTGGTATAACTGGAACTGAACGACCCGGAATCCGGAGATAATGATCCATCCGTTGATGCGGTGAAAGGGATGAGGGTGACCGTCGATGGACTCTGATCGTAATGCCGAATATCCGCGCAAAAAACGGTCATGTCCTTTGAATATCCCTGCGGCGCGTGAGTCGTATTCCATGTGGCGTCATAGGGTCCGGCATAAACGCCGCCGCTGTACCCTCCATCGTTTGAATGAATCGTAACGGTCCAATCGGCGTTACTATCCAACGTTTCATTCAAGGAATAGCCGGTCTGGCCGTAAGCGATTCCCCAGACCCCGCATAGCAGGATAAAACAAGCGATCCATCGTGGTTTCATATTGCACCCTCCTGACGATAAGATATAATCTCGTTGTCATAAGTGCAGTCAAATTGGGGAGAAGTGGAAAAATCAGGTGTTTTTACCAGGATGGGAGTCGCTGCTCCCGAAAAGAAGAAGGATCAGTCCTTACTCGATTTGTCTATAAGAATCGCGCCTCTGTTTTTCAGGGAGACATGCGACGGCGGGCGAGTTTCCTTGTCATAGACGGCATATTGGAGGTTTGCGTCATCCAGGACGGCTTGATCCAAATCCGCCCCGCAAAGGTTCGCCTCCGAAAGGTCCGCATGGTTCAGATTCGCGCCGAAGAGGTCCGCTCCATTGAGGTTGGCGCCTCGTAAATTCGCACGGGTCAGGTCGCAGAAACTCAGCTCCGCAGTATTCATGTCCGCATGCTGAAGAGAAGCTTTCGATAAACAGGCGAAAGTGAGATCGGAAAAAGAAAGATTGCAATAATCGAGGAGACTTTCGCTCAAGTTGGCTTGGCGCAGATCCGCTCCTTCCAAACTCATCCCGGACAAATCCGCTTGGGAGAGGTTCACATTTGGAAGCGTTACGTACTCCAAACTCTCTTCCTCCAATTCCAACAGCGGTTGGGATGTTACACGATGCCTTATAAGTACCATATTCGCCTCACTCCTGCATAACTTCCGCCGCGCACATACATAATACGTAATAGACCGCCAAGAGAGTTCTTTTGTTCATCTGCAGTCCTAATATTTATTATTGCAATATAATCGTAAAAATCCATATTCATGGAATATTATTTATCCATGATAATAATTGCCCTTTCCCAGGTATATTAATGCATCAGAGGAGTTGAAAAACGTAAAAACCAAAACAATTGAAATAATATTCACATATTTTTAGATTTTTTTCATACGACAGCCCTCTTTGGCACGTGGTATGCAATATATAAATAGTACATCGAGCACTTTGATGAAAATGGATCACAAAGGCTAAGAAGTCCTCAGGCCTATACCATCTCAAAGAATAAATCACACACACATACGAATTCACCATAGGAGACAGAGATGCAAGGCTTTGACGTGTCTGAGGACCTCACTTCCGACCCCGATCGTTTCATTGAGATCAACACGCCTGAAATCCCGGAAGAGAACTTGCAAGCTCAAAAGGGCGATCCTGACCTTGAAAACCGGGATCGATTATTCAGTCAGTTCCAACCCCTTGTACGGAGATTGGTGAACCAATACGCCGGCAAGGATCAGGAGATGCGGCAGGATCTTCAAGGGGAGATATACTACCGTTTCAGCGTGCTGTTCGATCAATTCGACCCTGAGAGAGGGGTTCCCTTGCGCGCATACCTTGTGCGGCAACTGACTTATTCCGTATACGTATACGCCCGACACCATTGGCGCAACGCTCGCAGGGAAACCAATATTGACGATATGATGCAGCGGGGAGAACCCGGGGAGCTGGTCGATCCCACAGCGCAATGGATCGAAAATCTCAATCTTCAGCGAATCATCCAAACACTGCCCGATGCCATCCTTAAACTCCCGTCAAGACAGCGTCAAATCATTATTTGGAGATATTACGATCTTCTATCATACGAGGAGATTGCTCTCAACTTGAACATTCGCGTACCCTCGGCGCGATCCTTGCTGCGACACGGACTCAACAATCTGCGTAGGATCATCGGGGACCGCGCCTGAAATAAGATGACAAACGGAATCCACAACTGATCATCTTGAACTCCACATCGTTTCGCCATGGTTCAGTGAACCATGGCTTTTTTCTCTCCCGGATGATGCCTCGTTCACATGATGCGCGACACGGAGTTGCTATCCACTCGATGCCAACTTGATTATAATTATTTTTTTGATGCATAAGTAAAAAAAACGTAATTGCACAGAATATTTCCTAAGTCTGTGTCATTATATTACAAGCCGTATGAGACCCATACAATAAACGGCGCAATTCAAGTAAAGGAGGACCGTATGACACGGTTGTTCAAACGGGGCATAGGAACCCCCTTGTTCGTTGTCATGGCGCTGGGAGTGATCCTACTCAGCGGAGTTTCCCGCCAGGCGAACGCTTTGCCGCAGTTTGCAATTCGCTACGGGCTGCCCTGTAGTACATGCCACACTATGGCTCCTCGCCTTACTCCATTCGGTTATAAATTTTACCGAAACGGATATCGCCTGCCCGGCGTGAAGGCGAAGGCGGCCGATCTGTTCGACACCATGAGCTTCTTCACTTACTTCTCCTTCCAAGACACCAATCCCGGTGGAAACACAGGATTCAATCTGGATGGAGCCGAAGTGCAACTAGCCACGCCTGTCACCAATAATCTCACCACCAAAGTAATGTATGAGTTCTCCTCGCAATCCGAAGCCAATTCCGGTTTTGCGGAGGCATGGGGACAATACAACGTTGGCTCCCCGAACAATTTCTTCACCATTCGCGCAGGGCAAATCCCGGTGATCTCCGGTTTCAAGTTGGGTGGCGACAGGGATTTCTCCATCAATGATGCGATGATGTTCGGCGCCAATGGCCCGCTATTCGACAATGGGCAGGGCAATTTCAGTATCGCCGGATTGGAAAGAGGCGTGGAGTTCGGTTACACCAATCACAACGTTACCGGGAAAATATCCTGGCTGAACGGAGTGAATTCCGCCGGAGCAGGCGATGTCACACTCGTGGGGCATCGCGCCAGTGATTACGAAGTGCAAGGGGATTGGCTGATCGGCAACGAAGGCAGTTCCCTATCCGCATTGTATTATCACGGAGTGACTCCCTTCCCCGCCACCACGGATCCGAATAACAATCCCGTGAGTAGCTTCACGGACGTATTCGATCGCATTGGACTGTTTGCAAGCCTCTCGCACACGTTCTACCAAGGGGATGAAACGCACCTGCCGTTCTCTGCGGAGTTGAATTACGGCGCTCTGTGGGGCAAGGATAAGATCGATGCCCAGGGGGATACAGCCAGCAGCTTCGGAAACCTGCTGGAGGCGGACGCCTATCTCGGGGATCGCTATGCGTTCATGGCTCGCTACGACACAGTGAAAGGCTCGGATCAGATTGGATCCCCGCTTAACGCCACCACGGAGGCGTACACCTTCACGCTGGCGATGAAGCCCACGCATTATGTTCGGTACCAACTGGAATATCGGAACCAGATGCGTCCGGGCAATGACTCCCTCATGGGAGCGATCACACTCTTTTATTGATTTTTACAGGAAACATCAACCATCCCATTCAAAAGAATGGGATGGTTTTTTTGGTATCCAAACACTCCCTTATGTGAAAAATCGCTCATCCTTGAAAGGATGAGCGATTTCGTACTTCTTGTACCACAGATGTACGTCTTATTTCGTTCGTATACGGAACACGCTTACCGAATATGCAGGGAAGGTGTGAGTGAATGTTGGGGCGACGTTGTCAATCACCAAGGCTTTGGGAGCCACCCTCTTCGGATGGGAGATGGTGTTCACCTCGTCGGGAGACCCGGAGAGTATCTCCCCCTTGGCTACCGAATCCACCTTTTTCACTCCCTGCAGGCTGATCGTGATGGTTTGAGGATCGGAGGATGTATTGACCAGCTTCATAATGACATCACCCGTTTTATTATCCAAGGTGGCATCCGAATAGATCGCCTTGGATTGCGGGGCTGGCGGGTCTATAGCCGAGGTGATCAGTTTTCCGTCCAGGTAGCAACGAATCCTATTGCCGTTCAATACTATTTTAATGTCATACCATTTGCCCGTCTCAACGGTAACCGGTGACGTCTCCCCGATTTCGCTCTTCTGACCGTCCCACATTCGTTCCAGCCCAGTGTGAGTGTTCCCCCATCCGCCGATATTCCACCATACCCAGGTTTGGGGGTTTTTTACATGGAACATGATAAGGAACCCCTCTTGACCGCCGATCTTACGAGCCTTTAACTCATATGTGTAATTTTTCCAATGCGGATTCCCCGTCACCGCTTGGCAGTCCATTCGGATTTGCGTTTGCTGCAAAACCCCGTTGCTCACTTTCCATTCCGGAGAATTGAACCTCCAACCCTGGTCACCATTGGCGAAATCGCTTTGATAGACCGTCTGCCCGTCCTCAATCACACGGATATCCTTGTACTCGGCCTGCGTATTCCAAGTCCCAACGCCTATGGCCCCCTCCGGAGCGGCATTTGCGGGTTGCGCGTTGCCTTCGGAGGATATGGTCTCATTCAAAACCCTATCCCCCCGATTTTGACTGAACATCACCTGCACGTAGTAGGAAGGTGAACCAAAGCAGGAAAGAGCATTATAACCAATAAGATTGGTGCCCCATTGCGAGGCGCCTGGATTCACATTCACCAGTAAAGGAGCGTAGGACGCCATAAGCACCTTGTCGGAATCCCGCTCCAGACCTGTCAACCAAGATGCGTCTCCAAGGGCCGCGTTCATTGTCGGAGTCGGACTGCCCTCCGTGGAAGCCCATTCCCCCACAAAAATATGCGGTTTGCCCAGGGGGTACGAATCATAATGACCAGAATCCATTTCCATGGCCAATGCGGATCGATAATAATGGTCATCAATCAAATCCGGTACGCGACTCTTGATCGGGGCGGTCGCAATCACCTGTAGTTGTGGATATTTCGCCTTGATCGCGTCGTAGAACTGGGCGAATCGAGCGTCATAACTATGCGATCCGTCAAAACCATCCTCGTTGCCAATTTCGACGAAATGAAGTGGAAACGGCTTTGGATGACCGTCCTTCGCCCTCTCCGCCCCCCATTTGGTTTGGTCCGATCCCATAACGTACTGAATCTCATCCAGAGCGGATTGAACATAGGGCTCCAGGTCCTTACCAGGTTGTACGAACGTACCGTTGAGCGAGTACCCCGCATATACCGCCAGCAATGGCTCCATATGGAGATCCTCGCACCACTCCAAGAACTCCAACAAACCCATCCCATCCGTGGAGCGATATCCCCACGGAGAGTAATGCCCCGGACGATCCGCAATCGGACCGATGGTCTTTTCCCAATTGAATCTCTCCTGGATGGTGTTGCCCTCAAGATAATTTCCACCGGGGAAGCGCAGAAACGACGGATGCATCGCCGACAAAAGTTTCATCAAGTCCGGACGATTTCCGTTCGGTCGATTATTGTAGGTTGGCGGGAAGAGAGAGACAAGATTAAACCATAGGGTTCCAGGAGAGTTCACGGAGATAACGAAACGGTTGTCCGCCGACTCAGGCACGTCCCCGGTGCGAAGCGTCACTTTGTAGTGGCGCCAAAACGTATCGATGCCATCCACTTTGGCGGTGGCGTAAACCTTGGAACCATCGTTGCTCTCGATATCCACCGTGAGAGCGCCTTTAAATCCAGGCGCGGCCATCGCGTAAAACGAGGCGTGATACACGGTGTCGGGCTTGACGGGAATGCCCCAGTAACCGTCATTAGCCACTCCGACCCTGCCCCCCTTCGGTACGGCGTTGACGTCCAACCGAAGATCGGTGGTAAGCGCTGTGTTATTCACGGGATTTGAATTATCCAAGGCGATGGAACCGCTCGCCCCATTCGACTGAACGATGGACCAATGCACGGGTGCCGTCGCATTATCCTTGAAAATTCGGTTTTGAATCAATTCCGCGTAAAGACCGCCGTCATAGGAATGATTGATCTCCTCGGTCATGAGACCGTAGAGGATCGGACTCACTTTCGCACCCGGATGCGCCACATCAACCATGATTTTAGTTGAATCCGCCATAGCGGATCCACCTATCACCCAGCACAGCATCGAAATGCAGAGTAATGCTTTTCCAAACCGCATCATCTTTCACCTCAATTTCAATTGGATGATTTCCTCTGAAGAAATCATTATTCGAATATAGTTTAACGATATAGCATCCTGAAAACCCCTAAGAACAGTGAGCAATGCGGGATTTGGGGATGCAATGATTCTCATTTTACCTTATAATATTCACCAACACATTCCCATCATAAAAGAAGACTTGCGGACGACATTCCGACATGGAGTACGGAGAAAAGCGATTGAAAGGGCGAATCCGTCATTTCCTATGTTCCACTTGATACGGTAACGCACTGCGGCCATGAGAATGTTTCATGCAGGAAATTCTCGCGGAGGAAAACAATGATCCCAGGCAAATTTCATGCAAACCGGATCTTGATCCTACTCCTATTCACGGGTATGACAAATCTTTTAAGTCCGTGCTTTTCCACGCCGAACGAATATTCATGGAGTGTGGGCGAAGCAACCTATCGCTACATCCCCTCCTCGCGCAAGTTGACTGCGGAATGCAACGGTATGACATTGGAACCGTTACATGGCTTTGGACCGACTATCCTCTTCCTGAATGACGAAAAGCCGGCTGGATCGCTCCATGCATCTCTGATCTCCTTGAAATCCTTCGCCAAAGGCGTATCCTGTCGTTATCAAGTACGGGATCGGAGGGAAACGGCGGAATACACCGTTGATATCTCTCCCGACAATGGAGGATTGAAACTTCATATCCATGATGCCTCCTTACCCTGCACGAGAATGGTCGCCGGGGAGACGATAGGACAAGGGAAATGGATTCGCTTCAGCTATACGCGCAATGCCGAGGCTTACGCGCAACCTTTTTGGCCGCTCATGGCGTGGTATCCCAATAAGAACGTATATGTGGCGGCGATCTGGGATATGGCTGCGAGTAACGGTTCCGTATGGGACGCACCGGATCAACGGTTCTCAGGGGAGGGACCGTTCACCGCCGCTTTGGATGTTGTCTACAATCCTCGCACCAATGGCACGCGAATGCCGTTGAACGAAACACTCTTCCTTCGCATTGGCACGAACCTTTGGCGCACCATTCCGAAACCCACCCAAATACCAAGTCAATACGCCAAGGAGCTATCGCGTTCGGTTTTTTTGGATGTATGGGGCGGAACCGCACGGAATACGGAATACTTCCTGAGACACCTTTCCGCCATCACATTGAAGAGAATACGTTTCCTCACGATATTCGAAAACTGGCAGGCGGGAGGATTCGACTCCATGGATCCCGACAGTATTCGCATGCCAATGTATCCCCCCAACCCGGGAATCGGCTCCGTTAAGGATTTTCAAGCCCTGTCCAAGTTTGCAAGGAGCATGGGGGAGTTCGGATTGCGCACCAATTACGTCTATCTCCGTCCCTCATCCCCAAGCGCCCTCGCAGGTCAAGCCGTCCAGGCGCTAAAATCGGACGGAACCAAGGCGTGGTTCACCCGTCCCTCGGACTGGCAGCCTCTCGCCAAACGGCAAGAAACGGAGATCCAAACCCTATTCCACACCAATGCGAGTTTTACGGATCAGATGACTAGCTCCGGTGGACCATGGAGTTATATCGATTATGATGCGCATCAAAAAAATGCGGGCGCCATGTCGCAGGCTCTCAAATATCAGCGGGAATTGGCGCTCCTCATCAAAAGCGTTCATCACGGTCCGTTAGGCAGCGAATCCAACATGGACGAACAACTTCTCGGGGAGTACGTGGACACAGGAGACTTCGGCATCTTCGATGGATACCATCGCGCAATCACACCGGATTTCAAGCTTCACCGATTACAGCAACTTTCCGTGTTCTATGGGATGGGGTTGATGTATCGATTTTATGAAATGCCACCCTTCAAGCGGTTCAGCTCCGGTACGGCGAACTACATGAGCGATCCGAAGCAGTATGACGACTACCGCGCTGCGGAGGTCCTCTACGGAAACGGAGGGTATCTGTTTTACTATCCGAACACGCCCTGGGATTATGTGATCACGGAGTGCCTCCTCATCGGAACGCTGCAAAGACACTACCTCCTGCAACCTGTCAAGGAGGTGCGATATTGGCTCGATGGTCATTGGGAGAACCTTCAGGGAATCCTGAAGGCGGGCGTGAACCCATTGACGGCGGATTGGAATCCGCAACCCGAATGCTTGAAAAGGATATGGGTTCAATATCAAAACGGTTTGAATATCATCGTCAATCGCCTTCCTGACGATTTCTCCGTCAAAGCCGGGGGGGATGTCGTAACCCTCCCGCAATCCGGTTGGGTGGCTTGGAATGGAAAGAGGAAACTTCTGGCATACTCGGCTTACGCTTCGGGAACACGGCACAGGGTGGATTTCATACGGGATGGCAATGCAGGCATGCAATATCTCGATCCCAGAGGGGAGGAGGTGATGGGACAAACTCAACCCACCCTTTGGGAAAACGGCAAGGTAGTCATGCGCCTCAATCCTGCAAATGGCGAGGCGTGGGTGGAAGGTAAGAGAATGAGATACGCACCTCCCAATCCTCCCGCTCTAACTCGATTGGATTTCCAATTCGAACATGACGCCCAGGGATGGATGGTCCAAAGCGATCTGAGCCCCCTCAGGATCGCGGACGGTGCGCTCACAGCAAGGATTATCGGCGCCGATCCCTACCTCATCGCTCCCGCGATCAACCTGGCTCCCGACAGCGTGAAGGAGATTACCCTATGCATGAAAGTCTCCTGCGGAACCTACGCGCAAATCTACTTCCAGGCGGAAGGTGCGAAAGCCACGCTGGAACAGATGAGCATCCGTTTCCCGATAAAGCCGGGAACCGATTACCAAACATACCGGATACCGGTCGAACGGAACCCTTTCTGGAAGGGACATCGTATCACTAGCTTGCGCCTCGATCCGGAACGCGGGTTCTCCCCGGGGGATTTCGCCGTGAAATGGATTAAAGGAGACTGAAGACTACTTCAAGGACATCACCCATCGCCATAACTGCAACTCCATCTCATCCGCCACATCCGGATATCTGTCCGCTACGTTGAACTGTTCGGCGAGATCCTCCGAACGATGATACAGTTCCGGACCTCCGGTTCCGCTGGCTTCAGGAACAAGCGGATAATGATAACTCCATTCCTTGCTTCGAATGGTCCATTGCTGATTATGGTGGCCCGTGTAAACGTAATCTCTGATCTTATCCTCCTCGCCGGACATCAGTTTCAACACGCTATGACCGTGCAGGTTGATCGTGTTTGTGGCAATCGGCACGTCTTGCGGGAAGAGCTGGGCGCTTTTACGCGGCGCGCTGAACGGAAGCGCCAACGGTTGCGGAATCTCCAGAAAGTCCAGAATGGTTGGCATGAAATCGGTGGATTGAACGAACTCTTTCACTCTTTTCCCCGCTCCGATCCCTTTTGGGTGCCGAATGATCCACGGAATGCGCGCCAGTTCCTCGTAATTCCACGGGGAGGCTTTGCGGATAATCCCATGCTCGCCGAAAGGTTCGCCATGGTCGCTTATATGCACGATAAGCGTGTTTTCATATAGCCCCAAATCACGGATATGATCCAGCAAGGTCCCCACCCACTTGTCCACCAGGGTAATCTCGCCCGCATACAGGGATTTGGTGTGATGAACCTCTTCAGGGGTCATGTAGCCTTCGGTCACGCCAGGGACGGGGTCAAAGATCTCCATTCCCTTGTAATCCGGATCATACATGGAAGCGTACGGTTGCGGGGGGTCCCACGGCTCGTGCGGATCGAAGCAATCCACCCAAAGGAAAAGCTTGTCTTGAATTCCCCGCCTATTCACCGTTTCATCCAGCCATCCTTTCGCAGCGGTCACCACTCTCGCCACGGAGTAATCCTCCTCCTTTTTGCGATAGGAGGCGTTGCGTAGATTTTGGATGAAACGATCACGCCACATCTCATCGCTGCCGTCCCCTCTCAAACGATGATGCCGCTTCAAATCGACGGATATGGAGGAATCCACTATCCACGGGTCATACTCCTGCCCGCGTATCCAGACCACGGTGTCGAACCCTCTTCCGCAATTGTAGACCGGTTTGTGCATGTGGTAGGTGTCCGAGATCAACGCGCTTGTGTACCCCCGGTTCCATAAGACCTCCGCCAGTAAATAGTCGTCGTTCTCAAAGGGTTGCCAGCCTTGAAAGGGAAACCCCACTCTGCCCGTCCACCAGTTTCGTCGGGTAGGCATGGTGGGCAAACTCTCCGCATACGCCTCCTCGAAGAGAGTCCCCTCCGAGGCGAGTTTATCGAGATTGGGAGTTTGAACCTTGAAGCCATTATAGCTTTGGCACAAGGGATGACAACCGAGATGGTCCGCACGCATGCTGTCGGTTACGATTACAATCACATTCATATCCGTTTGCCTCCTCCGGTCTTTTCAGGAAAACAAATGAGCCATATTTGGCGGATAGTCCTTGCAGTCTTTTGCGGCTTTTGCCTGAAGCACAAATTCATGGCGCAAGCAAGTAAATATAGTCAAAAAAAGCCGCCAATTGCAAATTCATGACCCAATGATTTACCCCGCATGCGTCGTGACGATTCAGGGGCGCGCAGCAGCGCACCCCCGGCAACGTTTCAATCCCCACACGCATGGGGACAATCACAAACTTCCCCATAGAGCCAGAAAGTAAGGTAGGGGATTGACGGCATGCGGAGTTGCAAGCTGGAGAATGACTCCTTCGGTCGCTCCGGGTTGACAAATCATCTTTTTTTATGTATAATTGCAAACCGATCAGGAAAATCCTTTTGAAGGGGTAGCCAATGACAGGTTCACGACTTAAACAACTACGCCAAGCTCGCGGTCTCTCGCTGGAGGAACTAGCTGCACAACTAGGCGGTGTTGTCACCCGGCAGGCACTCTGGAAATACGAAAAGGATAAGGCGCGCCCATCCGCGACAATTCTCGGCAAGCTCGCGGAGGCTCTCGGCGTCCATGCTGTGATGCTATGGCAGGAACCGACGGTTCATGTGAAGTTTATTGCTTACCGAAAAGGCAGCGGCCTTCTCAAACGCGACCATGATAAAGTGCAGAGCATGGTAACGCTGGCATTAGAAAAGCGGCTCCGTCTCAAGGAACGCACGGGACAAGCAAACGGTCTCAAACTCCCGATACAGGATCTCGAAATCAAGTCTGTCGAAGACGCGGAACATGCAGCGGATGAGCTTCGCCGTCTCTGGAATCTCGGCAGTGATCCCATTTCGAGTGTGACAGGCGTTCTTGAAGATCATGACGTTCATGTGATTGAGATAGAAGCTGACGAAAAGTTCGATGGAATCTCGGCGGTGGCGCAAGATGAAAGCGACGCTGTAATCGGAGCGGCGATCGTTACTCGCCAAGGTATTCCAGGAGAGCGGCAACGGCTTGACCTGGCGCATGAGCTTGGCCACCTGGTACTCAAGATACCACCGGAGGTTGATGAGGAAAAGGCGGCATTCCGGTTTGGAGCAGCCTTCCTCGCGCCATGCGATACATTACGCCATGAAGTTGGATCCAAACGTGTCTACGTGCAGCTCGCAGAACTGCGACTGCTTAAGCGACGATACGAGATGAGTATTCAGGCTCTTCTCCGTCGCTTACGTGATCTGAACATCATTACCGATTCACACTACCGACAGTGGTGCATTGAGATCAGTCGGCTCGGCTACCGAAAGAACGAGCCGGATCGCTTGCCTGCGGAACAGCCGCAATGGCTCCGACGCACTGTCCTACGCGCCCTGGCGGAAGGGCTTTTGATCCGCGAAGAGGCGGAAAGCATGCTGGGGGAAAAAGTCGAGATGGATCAGCCGTTGACGCTGGTAGAACGGCGAGCGCTGATGAAGCTTCCACTGTCCGAACGAAGACGGATTCTAGCCGAACAGGCGGACAAGATCGCCTCACACTACGAAGAAGATACAGAGTGGCGTGAGCTACAGGGAGGCGACATCGTTGAGTACTGAGCCTGCGGAACCGCCGTATCCGCGCCGCGGCGAAATCTGGCGCGTCAATTTCGATCCAACACGGGGCAAGGAAATTCGAAAGATCCGCCCTGCTGTCGTTCTCAGTTCAGACGGAATAGGCCGCCTGCCGATCAAAGTCGTCGCACCGGTCACCGAATGGAAGGACCGCTTTGGCGGCAACCTTTGGCATATCCGCATCGAACCAGACACGGGAAACGGACTGGACAAAGTCTCTGCGGTGGATGTCCTTCAGGTTCGCGGGGTCGATACGCTACGTTTTGTAGAACGTCTGGGGCGGGTATCGGAAACGACTCTTGAGGAGATAGTTTCCGCTCTCACGCTTGTCGTCGAGTATCAATAGGACACATCTACAACCTCCAATTTGGGTCGTGAGAAATGCCTGTCCTGCAAGGACTGGAGCGCCCCATCTCTGAGATATGCAAAACGCTCAACATTTCGCGCGCAATTTTACCGGGATTGGTTGGTATCAATGGATTGCAAGCAGCGATATCGGGTCGAGCATGAAGAGGCTGGCGAATACGAGTAAAGCTCATGCTACGCGGATACTATATAACTTCCCTGACCATCTCACCAGTGGATTGATGGATGGGATTAACTCTCTTATCCAAGCGGCGAAGGCCAAGGCCAGAGGTTATCGCAATCCCCGGTCTATCAAAACGATCATTTACCTGAGTGCGGGGAAACTCGATTTTGGATTGCCCGTGTAATAACGCAAGAATTTGCTAATAGTATTACCCACATGATGTAGCGAGTAACCATAAAAAGCGTAACAGCTCGTGTAACTTATGTTGATACCTTTTACATAGTTTCAACATATTAATCACAATATTAATTACGTTTATGAATAATTCATTTAATTATCTGTAATCAATTTTTTATAATCAATATCTAATTTAAAACTCGATATGAAATTATAAACTTCATTATCAAGTTTTGATAGAAATAATTTTTCATCATCTGTATAATAACTTTTTCCGAATATACTTCTAATAAATCGCCATAATTTATCGATGAATCCATACGGATGTAATGCATTATTTGTTTCAATGAATATTTTATTTAAATTGGCGTGGGATATTATCATAGAATTATATTTTTGAGCAATCTTTTCGTGCTCGTTTTTTAATTCATTATATTCTGAAGATAAACGATTTATTTCTTTTTTTAATTTTTCTGTTTCTATATCTAAATTATGCGCTGACTTATATGAATTAATTGAAGCGAATGCAATAAAAGGTATTATTGCTATTCCTCCCAAAACCAATGTACCTAATGCCATTCCACCGCCACCCGCCGCTATCGCTCCACCTCCAAGACATGCCAATATTGCATTTGTCTGAGCGGCTCCAGATAGTGTCCCGATGGCTGTTCCAGTTGATGCAATTCCAAGATAAGAAACAGCTGTCCATACACCCGCCGCAGCAGTAGTACCGATGCCGGCGCTTTTGGCTAATATTAGTCCATCTTCGTACTTAGATATGAATTGTTCTGCTACATTAACACTGCGAAATTGTGGAAATTTTATATTTGTGTCATAATTAAAAATATTCCTAACAGGTGTTACATCATATTTTAAGAGTTTATACCCCTTCCGAAGAGTGAAAATTGCTTTTTTTGTGGTGATACCTAATTGTTGTATCAAAGTCTTTATTTCAGAATGTAATGCATTTGTTTTATTACACATATTCTGATATTCTTCATATGTTCTTTTATATATATCTTGAGACTTTTTTAATTTATTATATCCGCCAATTGTAATAATATTCAGCGTTGTGCTCCAAAAACCCATGATTTAATCCTTTCAAATATCTTTCAATATAATCTTAATATATAATAAGTATTAAGGTTATTGTTCCAGATTAAGCGAAATTTGCTTGTGGCGTTTTTTCTATTTTACGCCGTTTTCTCCCGCTTGTCAACCCAGGTTCCTTCCCTCGTCGCCGGAAAACGTGCTCGATTTTTGCCAACAGTCAGCTATTGCTATTATTGCTATATGATTTTAAAGGTCAAACGAGCGTGAATCCGGGTTGATTGTGTGCGCCACTCGTAGCATCCAGCTTCGGAATCCGAGAATCCGGCTAGCGTCTTTTGCCCTTCCCATCTAATACCGCTCCGACCCGCCCCAAGGAAGGGCGAGGATTGAAACCCAAAAAAAACATCTATAACTTTCACCTGGTATTCGTCTTGCATCGCAGCTTTTCGGTACTACCTTATGGCTTCGATAATTATTGTTCTGTACCTTTATGAGAAGAAAACTTACATAGCTGATTTTCGGAACCACCTTATGGCTTCTGCATAATCCTGTCCGAGCCCTTCGCCATTAGCGTAGCAATTTACCGAGGTTAACTTGTGCATCCGCATACCCTTTTTCTGCTGCCTTACAAAACCACTTTAAGGCTGCCACGATACCACGAGCTTGTCCCAGCGATAGTTGGAAGCGGCTGGCAACCATTTTTATTTTAAGCCTTTTTCTTCTGAATGTCAATATTTTCTTTTAATGCCGCTTCAGGCATCCAAATATCCTTGCATCCCGAGATTCGCCGGAACTTTTTCTCCGTGTCAAGCAGTGAGCTTGCAACCCAGCGTTTAACCGCAGGAAGATACCCCTCCACGTTCCTGATCTTGTGATTACAACATCGCCGCACCGGATTGCTCTCACGGTAAACCGCGTCAATCCCGGCGCGAAGAGCCTTCGATCCGTCAATCACGAACAGTCGTCTGACGCCGGGAGAAACCCCGCGCTCCTTTGCAAGGCGTTTCGCCAATTGGCGCGAGTCCGTTTTATCTATAATGGGGTAGTCTGCTTCAGGATGGTTTGCTCCTCTCTAATGAGATTTATTTCCAACCCAATTTTACCGGGATTGGATGGAATTAAGCCACCGGCCTCTTTAACTTCACACTATAGTTGGGACATCCTCCTATCCCCGACCGAACTACCATAATCCGAAACAAAAAAGGCAAAGCACTACCATATTCCGCGTTTGAGCCCCGATCCTCGACCGCACTGCCTCGCTCTAAGCTAGTCCTCAATCACGGAAAGTCAGTGAGAGGAGATGAAAAGGACTAAAACTACAAACATTACTACAAAGAACCAAAACATCCACTTCGCAAACCTTACTATAGAGAGAAGACCATCTGCAAATCTAGCGGCGTTCCTAGTCTCTATCGGAGTAAGACCCGTTCTCGGATCAATTGAGCCTCTTCTAGGAAAGTCAGAAGGAGAAGGCTCGTCAAATCCGGCGGCTGTATCGCTTGCTTCTAAACGATTCCACTCGTCTTCCTCCAATTATCTCATCTCCTTTCTTTATCTAATTATACGGAATATTAGCTGGACGCTTTACTCTCTTTTCCACTAGAGGAAACTCCGGCTGGGATTCTCTGATAGTCTAGACGAATAGCTTAGACGAACGAGCTTAGTAGAACTGGTAGTCTAGGCGTGTAGCTCTACTGAGTTAGTAGTACTCCGAGACCCTTGAGGAGTTGGGTTCACCCCCACGCGCGTGGGGACAATTTCATGAGAGCGGCTATGAATTTCATCTCTTGCCTGACAGAGGCATTCAAATATTTAATCGGATTACTTGATTTGATCGCTTTATCATTTTCTGTTACAATCCAGGGGTCGATCCATTTCCGTTTTGCATTCTCAGGATCCGCTGATCCGCCGAAACCGGCATATAAAAAACGTCTTATAAGTGGTGTATGGTTTCCGCATAAAAAGCAATAATCGGGTGTTTCGGGAATATCCAGCCATACTTTGCGCGGCGACCAGGTTAATCCAAGCAAGAATGGCACATCCCCTGTTGGAGGATGATCAATAGGCGTTTCCCATGCCGGACTTCCTAAATTCGAGTTGTTTATGGGTACATAAGAATAAAGCAGCGTATCAAAAATAGATCTTCCAAGGGGGATGGCGTATATAGGGGGACTATTATTGATTCCTGGCGTATAACCACTTCCGCCCATTGTTGTAAAAAGAGGAAGCCTGATAAGTCCCATTGCACAGCAAGCAGGGCATAGACCTGTTACGCCATCATTGGAATGTCGGAAATGCCACATATTCGTGCCCGTGGGTATTTCGTGAATGAGATAATTTACGGTTTGCTTTTCTGTCTTGGAAATATCAGCGGTTTGATAAAATCTTTTCCCTTCCCCGAGCAGATTGAAGAGCTCCTTGTTTTCGCGGAGTTTTTCGAACCATTCCATGGGGAATGCATGGATGGATGAGTTATCCATATCCTCCGATGGGTTTCCCTTGCACCAATAGAGCAGCGCAAGCATAAATCGGAGGATAGAGGCGCGGTCCAAGGGGTTGGAAGCTGCGATTTGCCTGATTTCATGCGCATTTTTCAGCGCATTCCATATCCCCACGCGTTCTGTTCTCCCATCGTGATACAGTACGGGAATCCAACGCTCCTCTATCAGGTTATATGTTCCAGAGTAAGTATCCACTTTTCATTCTCCTTTGCGAAGGATATGGAACGCACGTGTCGGTAATGAAAGTGCGTGTTTTGAATGTCGGTTGATAGTATCATTCTACCGTTTTTTGTCAAGATGCATTTGAATGTGGATGGGACGGTCATACCAATTTTAGTCCGTATTCGCTCATTTGTGTCAAGGGCGAAATTCGCTTTTGAATCTTCCACAGTGCGAAAAAACGGGCTACTCATTCCTTTTTTCCGTGTTTCGCCATCTACTTAGTAACATACTCTTTTCATCTTCGAAAAAATGGAAAACCGTCATTTCTTGATTGATGCGGGGGGAACTGAATCGAAAAGTTCTCATGAACCGCCAGGCGAAAATCCAGGCGCTCGTTGAATGGCCGCAATGCTCGGTGATTTTTCCCTTAAAATTCGTTTCCCCAACCTATTGACACCCTGCGCTTCTTGCGCTATAATAATCCATCCACCCAATGCAGGGACGCGTATTTCGGCTTCAAACGGAGACGTTTGATTCGCATAAGGCTTCGATGCGTTCTCTCATTATGGGGTGTGTCTTACTTTCAATCTATTTCACATCGCATTACAGGGACGAAGCGAATCCGCGATTATCGGAAGCAGCGTCCTTTTTTATTGGCGGATGTGACAAGGCGATCAATTCCATGAAACCAGAAAGAGTTCTCATCGCGGATGACGAGATCGTTATCCGTATGGATCTGCGAACGATGCTTTTGGACCTCGGACACGAGGTGGTCGGGGAGGCGGATAACGGGGAGGCGGCGTGCTACCTCGCCCGAAGTCTGAAGCCTGATCTGATCATACTGGACATCATGATGCCGAAAATGGACGGTTTGCAGGCGGCGGCGCAAATCAACAAGGAGCGAATCGCTCCGGTGCTGCTGCTCACAGCCTACAGCGAGGCGTCCATGATCGAGCAGGCGACCCAGGCCGGCGTTCTCGCCTACTTGGTGAAGCCGTTCAGAAAGGAGGAATTGAAACCCGCAATTGACATCGCCATCGCGCGATATCGCGAACTCGCCGCCCTGGAGGGCGAGGTGGAAAACCTTCAGGAACAGATTGAGACCCGCAAACTTGTTGGAAAGGCGAAAGCCGTCCTGATGGCTAATCACAACCTTACCGAGCGGGAGGCGTTCCGTAGACTTCAGGCGCAAAGCCTGACACTGAACAAATCCCTCAGGGAGATCGCGGAGGCGATCATCCTGGCGGACGAACTCAACATAATGAACAAATAGTTGTTTGGTCCATTGTCTTCGACCCGAAACTGACGTACCACCACAATATCATCCGACGACTACGTCGCCGTTGGACTTGAATCCGAGCCGTCACCGGTTCACCGGGTTCTCCGTCGAGCCCAGCGGATAAGCTTCACTTTACTCCGCCCATCTTTCGATAAACAAAACAATCTTTGAATATTCGTCTTGATTGCGACCTCTGCGGGATCGCGCACAGGGGATCGTACCTGAAGCGTTTCCCGATGGCTCGGGGATTACAGATCGCCTTTTCCATGAAACGGCGCTTTGCAAGAGCCATTTGAGCGGCTCGCAACGGCGGGAGGAAAATGATGATGAAAATGACGCATAGTAGGATGATCCCATGGATATCGGCGGTAGCGTTCTGTCTTTTGCTGGCGCCTATGCAACGAGCAAACGCGAACGACGCGGCGAAGTCCAGCGATATTCCCAAGATCACTTTGAATGGCTTGATAGACATGTACTACATGTATGATTTCAATCACCCGGCACCGGGAGGGCTGGTAGCCGGTCGGGCGTTCGACGTGAAGAGCGACTCCTTTTCGCTCAGCTTGCTGGAATTGAATGTCAACAGGGCGGTCACCAAGGCGTCTCCGTTGGGATTCACCGCCACGGTGACTCTTGGCAAGACGGCGGATATCGTGAACGCAACCGAGCCCGGAGGAGTGAACACGTACAAGTACCTCCAACAGCTTTATGCGACCTACCTTTTGCATGACACAACCGTTGATTTCGGCAAATTTGTGACGATGATGGGGTACGAGGTGATTGAAAGCAGTTCGAACGATAACTATTCTCGCGGATTGCTTTTCACCTATGCGATCCCTTTTTACCACATGGGGTTTCGCGTGACTCAACCCATCAACAGCGCATTATCGACTCAACTGTTTCTGATCAATGGCTGGAACGATGTGGAGGATGAAAACGGCGGAAAGACAATTGGCGCCGACCTGAACTGGACTCCCAACAGCAAGGTGAACCTCGTTCTAAACTGGTTAGGCGGTGACGAAGGATCGGCGACAACCGGCGGGGGAATCGGATTTACCACGCCGGGAATTAGGAACACTCAAACGCTCGATTTTGTTGGTGTGTTCAATGTCACATCAATCCTGAAACTTGGATTGAACGTGGATTACGCCAGCGCGAAGGGCAAGGGCGGGGCTTCCAGCGGAAATTGGAGCGGTGAAGCCGTTTACGCCAGATATCAGATGCCTCGCGGTAACGCCCTCGCGCTCCGGATGGAGCATTTCGAGGATCCCAATGGTTTGCGAACCGGTTTCGCCCAGGACCTGAACGAGATCACTTTCACCATGGAGCACGTGTGGCGTTCCGATCTGATCACCAGAGTGGAGTTTCGACACGATCACGCCGGCGCGAATGGGTTTTTCAATTCCGGCGGCGGTTCCAGCCGCGATCAGGACACCCTGACCTTCTCGCAAGTCGTTAAGTTCTAACGGAAAGGAGATACGGTTCCATAAACACCAATTATAAACGCCAACACTGCGGTTGATGAAAGCGAGGAGCTTTCCACTCTACGGAAAAAATCGGGCGCGACAAGGAAGTGCGCGGTTCGCGGGGCGATATTCGAAGCCGTCATGGTCGCCCCACCACCCAACAAGTCAACCCGAGGACTTAAAAACATCATGGATGCGCGAGGCGATAGGTCAAACTTATTGCCCGCGTATTAAAGGAGAACGTAGAGATGTCAAAATTCAGACGGTACTGGGCACGTCCGATAGCCCGAATAGTATGCGCGTTGTTCTTTGTTTCGTATTTCTCCGTGATAGTCGGGGCTTGCCAAGCGAGCACGCCGCAGCCCGACCCCGCAGGCATTGTGACAGGCGACCGATCCACGGTCATGGATGCGGGAGGGAATTCGTTCGTGGTGAGCAATCCCGGTCCGACCGCCTCTCCCGCCCAGATACAGGCATACGAGAACTACCAGGCGATGGCTGCGAGAGAGCCCTTGGCGGAGAAGCTTGCGGATGACGTGGGGCATCTGCGTGTGGCGACGAACTTCGCATGGACATTGAACACCGGGTATCTGGTGCTCTTTATGCAAGCGGGTTTCGCGCTGCTGACGACCGGTTTGGTGCGCAAAAAAAACGCCGGTCACCTAATGATGCTGAACTTCGCGGCGTATGTGATTGCTTTCATCGCCTATTACGCCGTGGGTTTCGCCTTCATGTACGGTGCGGCGGGCATCAACGCCTCGCCGATGCAATTGGGGGGGACCCCCACTCTGGACAAATTCCTCATAGGCTCCGGTTCGATGGGTTTTCTCGGCGGGAAGGGTTTCTTTCTCGTCGGCCCCGCATATGACGCCGCCGTAAACGCTTTGATGTTATTCGAAGTGGTCTTTATGGAGACGGCGGGCTACATCATTGTGGGCGCCATCTGCGAGCGCATCACATTCTGGGCGTTCGTGGTGGCGGAAATATTTGTGGGAACTCTCCTGTATCCGGTTTTCGGATGCTGGGTGTGGGGCGGCGGCTGGCTCTCGCAACTTGGAGTCACGCACAATCTAGGCCATGGATACGTGGATTTTGCGGGATCAACCGTGGTTCACGCCATTGGTGGAATGTGCGCAATGGGCTTGGCGATCGTTCTTGGACCGCGCCTGGGTAAGTATGACAAGGATGGCAAGGCGCGCGCCTTCCCCGCGCACAACTTGGTGTTTGTGGTAACCGGAACGTTCATCTTACTGTTCGGATGGATGGGCTTCAATCCAGGCTCGACACTCGCCGCCACGGATTTACGCATCTCCGTCGTGGCTGTGAATACGAACCTTGCCGCCATCATGGGAGCCGCAAGCGCGATGATTTTCTGGCATATCAAATACGGGAAGCCGGATATCTCGATGGCGTGTAACGGAATGCTCGCAGGATTGGTGGCGATAACCGCTCCTTGCGCCTTCGTGGGACCGACATCCGCCGTAATAATCGGATTGATCGCGGGGGTGCTGGTGTGCGTCGGCGTTCTTTTCAACGATAAAATACACATTGACGATCCCTGCGGTGCGATATCCGTTCACGGTTATTGCGGGCTATGGGGAGGAATATCGCTGGGTCTCTTCGCGGACGGAACCTACGGAGCCGGTTGGAACGGCGTTGGCGCAACCAGCTATTTGGGACATGCCGGACAAGGGGTGACAGGTCTTTTCTACGGGGATCCGCATCAGTTTCTCGTGCAATTGATTGGTGCGTCCGTATGCGCTATTTGGGGATTGGGCAGTACGCTCGTGGTCTTTAAAACGGTTAACGCGTTGAAGAGCATGCGAGTCTCGCCGGAAGTGGAGTTGGAGGGGTTGGATGTGCCGGAATTCGGTTCATTGTGCTACCCGGACGACATCATCACCGCGCCGGACGCAGCAACAGGGATTCAAACCGGCATTTCGGGGACGGCGAAGACCACCCAGACTGTGTGATGACATCGAATGGAGAACGGGAGGGGGGATACTCCCTCCCGCAGGAGAAAAGTATGAAGCAAACATATGATTGCGCTCGAAAATCGTGTAAAATGCAGAGCAAGGAGCGGATCGCACGTAAAGCGGCTATCCAGGCGAAAGTGGAGAGGGGAATGCATATCGTCGGAGGCGTCATGATCGCCTTGACGGTGTTAGTCGGCTTTACGCTGGGGTTTTATCCGAAAGTTTTCGGCTTGCAGACAAGCAATCCCGCCATCGGGTTCGCCATCGCAATCCTCGTTGGTATTCGATTGTGGGCTTTGCGGATTGAACTGAAAAGGGAGAGGCAAGCGAACGCTTGAGGATTTCCATCCAATAACCAATGAGAACAAGCGGCGAAACCTGAGGGGTTGTCGCAGGTTTCCCGAAAGGAGAATGAAATGATAATGGTGGAGGCGTTGATTCGCCCTCAGAAACTGGATGATGTCAAGCAGGCTTTAACCGAGATTGGCATCAAGGGGATGACCGTCACTGAGGTGAGAGGAGCGGGCAAGCAAAAAGGCTTCACTCAGCACTATCGCGGCGCGGAGTACACCGTGAACCTCATCCAAAAGGTCAAGCTCGAAATCGTAGTCCCGGATGACGAGGCGAAGATGGTGGCGGATACCATTGCAAACGCGGCAAGAACCGGTGAGATAGGGGACGGCAAAATCTTCCTTATCCCTGTGGGGGAGGCGATCCGCATTCGAACAAACGAGGAAGGCGACACGGCGCTGATTTGACGAAGACGCAGAATGACCTGAACTCACAAATCCTTATGGGGGCTTCGCTTGAAAGCCCTCCTTTTTTTTGCACTCCCTCCCCGCTTTTCAAATTGATCCATGCCCTGGATCGCTTCGATGCCTCCCGTCATTTTGACATATCCCAACGAGCATATTGCAACGCTATCGTTCTTGGAATATACTTTTAATGGCTTCGTAACAACAGCCAACGGCTGTGCTCGTTCCAGTATCGAACCGGAGGACAATGCAGTGTTATTTTCAGGAAAAAAAACAGAATTCTTTCATATGTTGGAATCGCAATCCAAGGCGGCTCATCGCGCAGCGGAAGAGTTCTGCGACTTAACCAAGGATTACGAAAACCTCGCCAAACATATCAAAAAAATTGAAAAAATTGAGCATGACGCCGATGAGATCACTCATCAACTGGCGAATAAGATCGATGCGACCTTCGTCACCCCATTCGACAAGGAGGATCTGAGGTCCCTTTCCGGAGCCTTGGACGATATTACGGATCATATCGAATCCGCCATGCAGCGATTTTTCTTGTATCGCATACCCGAACTAAGACCGGATCTCTCCTCAATGGTGGTGATATTGGAAGAGATATCCAAAGCCACCGACGAGGCGGTGGGCGTTTTAAAGAAGAAACCCAGCCGCAAGGCGATGCAACCGTTGTTCATTCACATTCACGATTTGGAAACGCAGAGTGATCAGGCCTACAGAAAGGCGTTAGTGGATCTGTTTAACATGGAGAACCCGGATCCATTGAATATCATCAAATGGAAGGAGATTTACGACAAGGTCGAAATGACTGTGGATGTGTGCGAATACGCCGCCAATATCGTTGAGAGCATGGTGGTGAAGTATGCCTGAGATTCCAGCATTGATCGTGGTGATCGTCATAGCGGCGTTGATTTTCGACTTTATCAACGGCTTTCACGATTCCGCAAACGCCATTGCGACAGTGGTGAGCACCAGGGTGCTGTCGCCTCGGAATGCAATTTTGATGGCGGGTATCCTCAATTTCGTAGGAGCATTGGTATCCACCACCGTGGCTAAAACCGTTGCAGGCGGTCTGGTTGGCACCAGTCAATTCGACTACAGTGAAATTCGGAACGTACCGATGTTTCTGCAAACGCTTCAATCCTCTCAGGATCCTGTAACGGTTTACCTGCGATCCCATTTTTCGCTTGAGGGCAGGGAGCTTATAGCCACCTATAAGCCCGAATATCCCGTCACACGGCAACAGATGTCTATTCTCCTTAAGGAACTCAATGCCGAATTGAAAGATCCCATGCTCTATTCTCCGCGAAGGTTTGAAGGAATAAAGTTGTCTCGAGACACGCGAAAGCTGGTGGCAGGCGTGATCCCGCAAGCCAAGCTTCCCGAGGTGAACAGAGCTCTTCTGGAGGCGGCGTATCCCGGTTATTTGGAACCGAGTCATGCGGTCACCCAATCCTTGATACTTGCAGCTATTCTTGGAGCGATCGCATGGGATCTGATTACATGGAGATTTGGCATACCGAGCAGTTCCTCTCATGCGCTTATCGGGGGGCTGATTGGAGCGGCAATAGCACGGGGAGGGTTTGACCTGGTTATGTGGAAGGGATTATGGGATAAGGTGATCCTTCCATTGATCTGCTCTCCGATCGCAGGGTTCATCATCGGCTTCCTTCTGATGCTTACGATATTCGCATTGTTCTCGCATGTTCATCCGGGAAAGGTCAGTTCCATTTTTCGCAAAATGCAGATGCTCTCCGCCGCCGCGATGGCATTTTCTCACGGGCAGAACGACGCGCAAAAGAGCATGGGAATCATCACCTTGTCCTTGGTGGCGATTGGGGTGTTAAAGCATACCAACGTCCCGATTTGGGTGATCATTATCTGCGCCACATCCATGGGGTTGGGAACCGCCGCAGGCGGCTGGCGAATCATCAACACCATGGGACATAAAATTATTCGTTTGGAACCGGTTCACGGTTTCGCAGCGGAGACATCCGCAGCGTTTGTCATCTTTTTCGCCAGCCATTTCGGAATGCCGGTGAGTACCACGCACGTGATTTCCGGAAGCATCTTTGGTGTGGGATCATCCAAACGACTCTCCGCAGTTCGATGGGGAGTGGCGGGGGATATGATCATCGCATGGGTGCTGACCATCCCCGCCTCCGCCATGGTGAGCGGTATCGTATATGTGATTTTCAGCCTCATGGGGATGAAGTGATTGGTTTGTCACTTCGCTATGATTTTGGCGGTTATCTCCGCAACGCGTTTGCCCTGATGACGCGCCACTTGAAGATCCGCATCCGTCGGAGGAGTATCCGCCATTCCTCCGACCACTGCGGATGCTCCATAAGGAGTACCGGCTTGAAAGAGAATCGGATCGGTGTATCCCGGTGGCACGATGATCATGCCGAAATGACTCATGGGTATGAAAAACGTTAACAGAGTGGTCTCATTCCCCCCATGCATTGTGGCGGTTGAGGTGAACGCACTACCCACTTTGTTCGCCAACTTACCCTCCGCCCAAAGCTTGGCTGTTTTATCCAGATAGAGTTTCATCTCCGCAGCCATGTTTCCGTATCGCGTGGGGGTTCCAAAAATGATGGCGTCAGCCCATTCCAAATCTTCCATACGGGCCTCGGGGTATTTCGTTCGCTGAGCCTCCCGGGATTGGCGCCACTCCTCATTGCTGGAGATGACTTCCTCAGGGGCGAGATCGTCCACGCGAACCACCCTAACCTCGGCGCCGCCTGCAAGGGCTCCCTCCGCCTCGGCGTCGGCAAGTTTCGCAACATTGCCCGTGCGGCTGTAGAAAACAACAAGAACCTTTGGTTTCATACGAATGCTCCTTTTAAATTAACAGACTCAGTTCAAATCAAAAATCATATTCGTATTCTCTCATGGGCGTGAAGATACAATATCAATATCACGCCGTTGGCATTGGCGCAAATGAGAGATAAAGTCTATGGAGGTAATTCTCAAAATCATAAAGCCAAGTTACATTAGGCGTTTTACGCTTCATTTTATATAAGAAAGTTCCCCCCTAAAAGCCTATGCCCCCTGATCAGCGGGTTGACATCCAAGTGTTATACGAAACAGCCGGAGAAATAGTTTTCATTGCTAAACATCCCCTTGACGGCTGAAACGCGCTGGATTGATCGAAGTTATCCAGGCAAGACGAGAATTTCAATTCATGACGGAATTAAGGTATCTTCAAATAACTGTGGGAACGCTTGAACTGCAAACCTTGCATGGTTGGTCGATGCGCGGCGACAGGATGTGTCGCAGACATTTCATCGTAAGGGATTTTGCCTTCTCCGGGGGGAGTGGGCGTTCATCTCTCCCTTCCCCTCCCCCGGGCGAACCCGATATCTTACCATGAAGGAGTTAAGCGGTCTTCACATGGATATAATCCCGAGAAGAGTGATGGATAAGTAATCTGATCGATAAGATTATCGGAGGATGTGAAATGAGTAAGGAAGAGCGGATGAAGGATTTTATTGTCAGACATTTGGAAGTCGTTCGCCCCTTAAGCAAGGAATGCAGTCTGGCATGGTGGGAGAACGCCTTGACCGGATCGGAAGAGGCTGCGGAACGCGCGGCAAGTCTTTCCGCGAAACTGATGAAAATATATGCAAACAAGGAGGACTTCGCGTTTCTGCGCGGCTTCAGCTCGGCGGATTTCACCGACCCATATGTCGCGCGTCAACATGATCTATTGTTACGCGGATATCAGGGGGAGCAGATGTCCGATGAGATGATCGATAAAATGGTAAGCCTTAACAAGGAGGTTGAACAGGAATATAACACGTTCCGCGCCAACGTCAGAGGCGCATCCTGGACCGAAAATGACGTGAAGAAAGTTCTGCTCGATTCGGACGATTCCGAATTACGAAAGGACGCGTGGATTGGAAGCAAGGCGATCGGGGCTAGAGTGGCGGATCGGGTGGTGGAACTGGTTCACCTGAGGAACGAAGTTGCGAAAGAGCAAGGGTTTGCAAACCATTATTCTAAAATATACGCATTGGACGAACTGGATGAGGAGAGGGTGTTCCGCATTTTCCAGGAGTTGGCGGATTTGACAACGCCAGCATGGATGCAATGGAAACAGGAGTTTGATGCGGCTCAAGCCAGGCGTTTCGGGATTTCCGTCGAAGAATTGCGTCCATGGCATTATCCCGATCCATTCTTCCAGGAGCCTCCGAAAAGCGAATTGAATCTTGACCGACTTTACGAGGATAAGAACTTGGAAGACCTTACGCGGAGATTTTACGCCGCGATAGGATTGCCGGTGGATGAGATTTTAAAACGCAGTGATCTGTATGAAAAGCCTGGTAAAAACCAGCACGCTTTTTGCACGGACATAGACCGCGAAGGGGATGTGCGTATTCTCTGCAATATACGACCGAATGATCGTTGGATGGGCACAATGTTGCACGAATTCGGTCACGGAGTATATGACCTCTACACGGATTACAGCCTTCCATACATTCTGCGCGGTCCGTCCCACACACTCGCGACGGAGGCGATTGCGGAGTTGATGGGCAGGTTCGCCACGGACGGAACCTGGTTAGGACTCTACGCGGGAGCTTCGGAAGAGGAATCCCGGGCGATTGACGCGGTCGGGCGTCAGGAGACAAAGGTGCGGTATCTGATATTGACCCGATGGTTCCTCACGATGAGCTTCTTTGAACGCGAAATGTATCGAAATCCGGATCAGGATTTGAATAGTCTTTGGTGGGATACGGTGGAAAAATTCCAAGGAGTAAAACGACCGGACCATCGCAACGAACCGGACTGGGCGGCGAAAATTCATCTCGCTTGCGCTCCTGTTTATTATCAGAATTACCTCTTAGGGGAGATGTTCGCCGCTCAACTTTTGCATTACCTGAGCAACGAGGTTCTTAAAGGCAAGCCCAAGGAGGCGCTATTCACAAGTCCCGAGGTGGGTCGCTGGCTCAAGGAGAAAATATTCCATCAAGGCAATATCCGTCCTTGGGAGGAAGGGCTGAAGTTCGCCACGGGGGAGTATCTCAATCCAAAGTATTATGCCGAACAAGTGAAATGAAAAACGAAGGCGGATGAGATCGAATATCCATCCGCCTTCATTCACACCCCTGATCGCGAAAACATCCTGCACCCAATTCCCAAGCGCTCGCGCATGGTTTATTGGATGGCGTAGAGGTAATTATCTTCGCTTCCGACGTAAACCGTTCCATCCGCACCGATGACGGGTGTGGATCGAACCGGGCCTCCGGTGGTTACTGTCCATTTCACACTTCCATCCGGGTTCAGAGCGTATATGTTCTTGTCATCGCTTCCGAAGTAAATCGTGCCGTCCGAGGCGATGGACGGAGAGGATTCCACAACGCCTCCTGTTGGAAAAGCCCATTTTTTCGTCCCATCCGGATTGATAGCGTAAAGGTTCTTATCGTCGCTGCCCACATAGATGGTGCCATCCGATGCGATCGCCGGCGATGAAACGATATGCCCCCCCGTGGCGAAATACCAGTTCCTCACGCCGGATGTGTTAATGGAGTAGAGGTTGTTATCGTTGCTGCCGACATATACGGTACCATTCGTTCCGATGGCGGGAGAGGAGTTCGTTATTTCATCTCCAGTGGAGTAGTTCCATTTTTCACTTCCGTTGGGGTTCACCGCATAGAGATTGTGATCAAAACTCCCAACGTAGATGGTGCCGTCCGACCAAATCGCCGGAGAGGAGAAGATATAACCGGCGGAACCGAAGACCCACTGCTCGGTCGCGTTAGGGTTAATCTTGTACATGTTGTTATCGCTCGCTCCGAAAATGATATAACCATCCGGGCTGATAACGGGAGAGGATTCAATCGGCGCATTGAGAGTGATCACCCATTTTTTCGTGCCGTTCGGATTAAGCGCATACAAATTCGCGTCGCCGCTTCCAAAGAATACGGTCCCATCCGAACCGATAACCGGCGAGGATAATATCCAGCCCTGCGTGAGAAACGACCATTTTTTCGTTCCGTTTGGATTGAGTGCGTAAAAGTTATAATCATATCCTCCTACGTAGATCGTGCCATCCTGAGCGATGGCGGGGGAGGAGTTCACCCAATTGTTGGTGGGGAATGTCCATTTTTTTTGTCCGACCGCTGAGGCGGCGACCCCTCTTCCCGTATGGCTTGGATTTTGACGATACATCGGCCACGGGGAACCCGCCTGAAGCGCGTAACCGGTGACAGGTCCGCTGGAGGATGACCCCCCTCCGCCTCCACCGCCGCATCCCGTTAAGGATGCAAACATTCCAATGGTGGATAATCCAGCGAGTCCTCCCACGACGCGTTGGAGAAATTCCCTACGATTCATCGACCGAGACTGATCCATTTTATGCTCCTAAAATGATTGTGGATTTAACATTGAAAGGTTCAAGACATATGATTACATCATAAGTCTAAACGAGATGCTCCTATCCTTTGATTGGCAAAGAGATTTCAGAATTCGCGTCAGATATTTCCCTCAGGGGCGTCGGGACATCGAACACCTCATATTCTGACTTTTCATTCATTTCCTTATACTAAAACGATTCGCAGTGAAACACAATAACGATTTGCGTTGCCTGCAAGAAGAAAAAACTGAACTGGCTTCCCTTGGATTCATTGTCAACTTCACAAGGGCGCGAATGCATCCTCTCATAAGTGATGAAAACACTTAGTATTGAATACGTTAAAAAACCCGAAGATAGCCAACGATTTCAACAACCATGCGCACAACTATCCCCTAGAGAATATATTTTATTGTTTCATATTAATAGTTTCCAAATGATATTATATTGGGCGTATGTGAAAGGGAGATGAAATATCATCTGAAGGTTTTGAAATAATCGGGGGGATTTCCTTCCGATACCGCCCAGTCATCCGAAAAAAGAACGGTTTTGCGTCTCGTCGCCATATACCACAAAACCGTCCCGCACCACTTATGGAGGCTCCCCGGGAGGAGGATGATGCAAAGTGCATTTAGGCGGAATCTGGCTCCGAGGCATTGTTTTATAGATGATTACAGGGCACCATCGCGTGGCGCGCATCCCGCTTTCAGCGCAAATCGGGACCCGAACCATCGGGTCGGAGGATGGTGTGGGGCTTGGGTTTGTCGGTGGGGTGATTCCACCTTGAGGCTCACTTAGTTTTGGCTTTGGAATGGAGGGCTCTGACTGGGCGACGTTATTATTCGACGGAGCGGGATTGCCAGGCGAAATGGAGGCGCTGGGATTGTCCGACGTTGGATTCGAGGAATTCTGATCCAAGGATTGTCCGCTTTGCGTTGAATTCATTGAGGAGTTCACGGCGGGCGGGGTGGATGCGTTTCCGTTACTCCCAGCGGAGCCATTGGATGGTTGAGAGGAGCTCTCCCCGCTTGCGGCCGGATTTGAATTGTTCGGTTGCGCGGGATTCGCCGCAGCCTGATTGACCTGTTGCTGTATGGGCACGGCTTTAAGCATGAAATCCCGCCAGATCGGCGCGCAAACCCTGCCACCCGTTCCGCCAGGCATCGGAAGATAGGTGCGAACCTTGCCTTTGTTCTTCCCTTTGGTGTAACGAACCTCGTGCGCCGCCCATATCACGGTGGTCAATTCCGGTGTGTACCCTGCAAACCATGCATCCCTGTCATCGCTGGTGGTTCCGGTTTTGCCGTGCGCGTTGGGCACGGATTTCGCGGCGGTTCCGGTTCCGTACAGGACCACATCCTGAAGAGCCTCGTTGATTTCCTGTATGGCGTTGGCGCCGATATGGGGATCCGACATTTGAGGGACGTGTTCGTCATACAGATTTCCACTCGAATCATAAATCTTTGTAACGGATAATGGGATGGCTCTCAATCCGTTATTTTCAAAGATGGAGTATGCGGAGCATAGGTCTATCGGTCTCACGCCGGATGCTCCCAAAGCCAATGTTGGGTAGGGAGCGATAGGAGTGGTAATGCCCATCCGATGGGCGTAATCGATCACTCTCCTCAACCCCGTGAGCATTGCCACCTTTACGGCGATAGTGTTAATGGAATCCTCTATCGCCTTTCTCACTGTGACAAGTCTGTAGGAATAATGACCGCCATAATTTTTCGGATGCCATTTGTTTCCTGGCAACTGTCCGGGGAAATCCGGGTCATCGCGATATCTTGTATCCAAATTGCATATGCCGTTGTCGAACGCCGCCGTGTAGAGTATGGGTTTGAACGCCGATCCCGGCTGACGAATTCCAAGGGTGGTGATATTGAATTGATCCTTGTTGAAATCAAGCCCTCCTACCATCGCTCGGATATAACCTGTTTTCGGATCAATGCAGATCAATGCGGCTTGATTTGCGTCACCGTAGGAGGCTATTCCATTTCGGAGGGCATCCTCGGCGGCTTTCTGAATGCGCGAATCCAAGGTGGTGTATATTTTCCAGCCGCTGAATACGTTGGATGCCCCATATTCCTGCTCCAATCGGCTCACCACGTAGTTCACAAAATAGGGTGCGCTGTAAATGTTATTGGTGGTGAAGGATTTGTCGTGTAGTTTTAAATCCTCCGCCAAAGCCTCCTCCCGTTGCGTTTGTGTGATCTTCCCGATCTGCTGCATGGATTTGAGCACCCAGTCCATGCGGCGGAAGGCTGCGGCGTGGTTCATGGAGAGTGTGTAAGGGCGATTTGGCAATCCGGCTAGAAAGGCGGATTGAGCGAGATCCAAATCCTTTGCGTCCTTTTTGAAATAGGTTTCCGCAGCCGCCTCAATTCCCCAAGCCCCATCGCCATAGTACACGTTATTCAGATACATATTCAATATCTGATCCTTTGTGTATATCTGCTCCAGTCTAATCGCGAGCATCGCCTCTTCGATTTTACGGCGTATGGTTTTTTCGCGACTGAGGCCAAAGGCGTTGATGTTTCGCGCCAGTTGCTGGGTGATGGTGCTAGCGCCTTCCGCAGTGAGATCACCGGACATAATGTTGGTGTATGCCGCCCGAATAATCCCCCGGATGTCAATCGCGGAATGCTCGTAAAATCGACGATCCTCCGCTGCGATGGTCGCCCATTTCACATAGGGAGAGATCTGATCCATTTTTACCGGTTGCACATTGCGTCTCGAGAGAACGGCCATTACAGGACCATCCGCGTAATATATGGTTGTTCCGGTGTTTTGGTGGATGGAATCGATTTCCGCGATGGAGGGCATCTCCTTGGAAACCTGCATGAATATGACGAGGATGTATACCGCACCGATAGCGACGACAGTAAGTCCGACCAACGCCACGAAAGCGAAAAAATTCTTTATTTTTTTCTTCAGGCTGCTTTTAGGTCGCACCGGATTGGAACGGTGCTTAGCAAGAATACGAGCGGTACGCTTATTCATAATTGAATTATATGCCTAGCTTCATTTATCTGTCAAGCAATGGAGCATATGAGGCATATTTCCGGCATGATAAAATGAACAAGGATAAATGTGCAACGGCGCGAATGGCGTTTGTTCCATACTAGGTCCAACCCCGTCACGAAGGAATCGCGCTCAAATAACGCCCGCCTAAAGTGATCCCCGTCGTGGATGGTTGTTTTTGCGTAAAAGTGTATGAGGGAGTTGGCAACCACAAGTCCGCCAACTCCTTCCTTTCAAACCCTTCTTCTATGTCTAATCTGATCCAAAGTGACGGCAAGTATGATGATAAAGCCCGTAACGATCTCCTGAACCCAGTTTGAAAGACCGAGTTTGGTGCACCCGATGGAGATCGTTGTCATGATTAGGGCGCCTACGAGACTGCCGAATACCGAACCCTGCCCGCCGGAAAGGCTTCCCCCGCCGATCACCACAGCGGCGATGATATTCAGTTCCAATCCGTTCGCGGTGGTTGGATCACCGATGGTTAAATAGGAGAATTGCAAGACCCCCGCCAGACCGGTAAGGGCGGCGCCGAGTGTGTAGATAATGATCTTAGTCCGGTTGATGGGCACTCCGCAAAGCCGGGCCGTCTGTTCATTGGAACCGATGGCGAATATGTGCTTTCCCACCCTGGTGTATTTTAACAGCAGGGAGACGAGGACTGCGCAAAAGAGCATCATCCAAACGCCCACGGGGAATATCATCCAGCGTTGATGACGAGAGAGCATGTTCAAAAGGTTGTTCAGCCATGTTTCCGGGGGGATAACGGTGTTGTCATGCGCCAAACCTTTCGCAACACCTCGAACAGCCCCCCACATGCCGAGCGTTACGATAAATGAACTCAAATTGAGCTCTGTTACGAAGAAACTGATTATCAATCCGCACGCGGCTCCGGCGGCAACTCCGCCTAACGCCGCAAGGAGAGGGGGAAAATTGTCATTTAGAAGCAGAGCTATCGTGACAGTGCCCAACGCAATATTGGAGCCCACGGACAGGTCAATGCCACCGGCGATAATAATGATGGTCATTCCCAGCGCCGACATGCCAACCACAGCGGACTGAACAAGAATCAGTTCCACATTGCTCATGTTAAAAAAAGTGTCCGGACGCAATATGGAGAAGAGACCAAATACGAAAACCAGTCCGATAACCGTACCCAACTGATTCAGAAGCGTTTTCCAAAGGGGTGTTTTGCGAATAATAGGTTCCTCGTTTGGCGATCGAGGTGCGGATATTGCGCTCAATCTTGTCTCCTCATTCAATGACAGTCGTATGATATCCTTATTTTACAGGAAGTAATTGCTTCAGACGGAATACGAGGCTGAAGGATGAAAAGCCTGAAACGCGAATTATGCAATTACTCGGTTCTTCTAGATTATCATGCCGCACCAATTTCCGTACCGGTGGCTTCAAGCATGATTTGCTGCTCGTTCACTTCGGACACCGGATGGGCGGGCCCCAGCACACCTCTGCACATAACGGCTATTCTATCACAAATGCCCATCAACTCCGGTAGATAACTGCTGACGATCAGCACCGCCTTGCCCTCGATGGCGAATTTATCGATCAATTGATATATTTGAGCCTTCGATCCTACATCGATACCACGGGTGGGTTCATCCATTAAGAAGATATCCACATCGTGGTATAGCAAGCGCGCAATGGCGACTTTTTGCTGCGTGCCACCGGAAAGGTCCGAGATGGGTTGTTGCACGCTATCGCATTTGATCAAGAGTTCCTTCACCCAACGCTCGCTTTCCCTCGAGAGTTTACGCGGCGAAATAAAAGGCGTCAAGCGGGAGAGGGTCAGGTTATCCACGATGCTGAGGTTTGTCGCCAAGCCCTCATTTTTGCGATCTTCGCTGATGACGCCCATCCCGTGCATCCAGTTTTGATGCGGGGTGCGATGCATGGATGTGAATCCTGCGATTTTCACCTCTCCATTTCGAACGCGATCAAGTCCGAATATGGATCGAATCAGTTCCGTCCTTCCCGCCCCCACCAGCCCCGCGATGCCTAGCACTTCACCCCTGCGGAGCTCGAAACTGGCGGATTTCGGGTTTTTCACCCCCGACAGGGAATCCACTCGAAGCAATGTTTCACCGAACTTGCGAGGGGAATGCGGATACAACTCCTCAACGGTTCTTCCAACCATCATCGAGATGATATCCTTCACTTTGGCATCGGAAGTTTTCCCGCCACCCACACTCTTGCCATCGCGCAATACGGTGTAACGATCGGATATCTCCTGTACCTCCTCCAAAAAATGGGAGATATAAATAATAGCGTGTTGTTGGGATTTAAGGAGACGCACCAGATTAAAGAGAAGCTGGATGTCCTTTTGCGTCAAACTACTGGTGGGTTCGTCAAGCACAAGCACCTTGCTGCCGATGGCGATAGCGCGCGCTATTTCCACCAATTGCTGTTCAGCGACGGAAAGGCTTCTCACCTTGGTATCCAATGGAATATCAGGATGACCGACGCGTTGCATCGCTTCCGAGGCGATACGCCTAATCTCCTTCAATTTCAGTAGGAAACCGACATGCGGTTCCATACCTAGAACAATGTTTTCCTCTACGGAGAGATCCGGAGCAAGGGAGAGTTCCTGATAAATCATCGCGACGCCCTTCCGTCTTGCATCCAGAGGATTTCGTGGATGGTAGGGTTTGCCTTCCAGCCACATTTTCCCTTCATCCTGCTGATACGCTCCGGACAGGATCTTCATTAGGGTGCTCTTGCCCGCTCCGTTTTCCCCAACCAAGGCTAAAACCTCCCCCGCCCTGACCTCCAGATGAACATTATCCAGAGCGACGGTTGGACCGAATCTCTTACAAACACCCTCCATTCTCAGGATTGGAGGTTGCTCCGAGTTTGTCATATTAGAGTTGATGGATTGCGAAAAAACCATAATCTCACTCAATTGGGATAGGATTGTTTCGAACGGATTGTGCTTATAGGGTATTCCCACTAAATAACGACAGCAATGTTTCGCGCGGTTTTGGGATAACTCGTGAGAGAAATGATGCGATTGGGAGCCATATTTCGCATGTTCATGAATGGGAGGGGTGCTCCTGATTGCGAAACACCCATCCCCCTTTCGATGGAAAACAGCCCCGTGTTCCCTTTTAGCCTCTTGGCAACCTACATGGCGGAGTTTCCATAGATCATCTTTTGGGCGGCGGGAGTGTTGATATTAGACATATCCAACACCTTCACGCCGGTGTCAATTGTCGCCGGCACTTTCTTACCGCGGATGTAATCGACCAGTGTTTTGACTCCCGTGTATCCCATTTTGATCGGATCCTGCGCCACAAGCGCGTTGATTTCCCCGGCTTTCATGGCGTCAACCAACGGCGGGGAGGCGTCAAATCCAACGAATTTCACCTTGCCAATCAGGTTATTCTGCTTCAAAGCAAGAAGCATACCAAGGGTGGACGATTCATTCGGGCAAAAGATACCGTCTGCCTGCTTTAGTATGTCTATCATCGCCATGGCTTTGTTTTTCGCCTCGCCCTCGGTGGCTCCCGCATATTGGTTGTCGGAGATTATTTGAATCCCAGGGTATTTCTTCATAACACTTAGGAATCCGTTTTCACGATCCTCGGTGCTTGCGGAACCCACTTCGTAACGCAGAAGAACAACTTTGCCCTTGTAGTTCAGCAGCTTGGCGAGATATTCCCCGCCAAGTTCCCCTCCCTTGGTGTTATCGGTGGCGCAGAAGGATACGAAATCCTTGCCAGGAGTTCCCTGAAGGGCGGAATCGATGATGACAACGGGTATTTTTTTGGCCTTGGCGTCCTGAACCGGACGTTGCAACGCAACATCGTCGAGCGGAGCGAGCACAATGCCGGATACGCCTTGTGAAATGAACTGCTCAACGATGGAAATCTGCTGAGCGCGGTCGTTTTCCTTCAACGGTCCGTGCCAGATGATATTCACGCCGAGGTCCTGCCCGGCCTTTTCCGCACCGGCTTTGATCGACTTCCAATATTCATGCGTCGTACCCTTGGGGATGACAGCGATGGTTAATCCGCTCTTCGCTCCCCCTTCCGCGCCGTTTTTGCCGCACCCTGCGGCAAATGCAAGGAGCGCGCAACAAGCTAGTAACAGTACCTTTTTCAATTTTTCCTCCCTTGCGCCATTTCAACTATCCAGGCAAATGCAAAATACTTGCAGACTTCCATGGAACACATCCCTATGGGAGCCATAATGGAAAACCATTCACTCCAATGGATCATCTGAAACCCCATTCCTCCTCACAAACGTAAAAAGGATTTCCCACTGGAAGGATGGTATGATAATATCACTTTTTCACGTGAATTTGCATATGTGAACACAATCCGTTTCAACATCGTCTCTCGGCGCGAATGAAGGTTCGGAGGGAGAGAATAAGAAGACCACTTTGCCATTGGTATCGTTACCATGCCTCCATGACGCTGCGCATCATTCCACCGTTCGAAATTCAAGTGAAAACAATAATATATTACTCATTAACCGAATACGATACAATGCCGCTGTGAAATAGTTGCCGTCTGATTCCGTATGAAGCTTTGGGAGATACGTAAAGCATAGGTAGTGTTTTTTTAATTCAAGCGTGTTAGATGATCTCATTTTTCGGAAGTCGTGCATGCCAGGGAAAAAGGATAATAGGTCCGTTTTTGATGAAAGCCACCACCGCCTATAGATTCTGTCTCTTAGCGATCCTGATTGTCATTTTGGGGTTGGCAATATTGCCTGTTGCGTCCTGCGCGCAAACGCAAGCCGCCTCCGCCCCGTCCATGGTTACATTGCCACCACCCACCCACCGCATTATCGTTTACAACCGCATTTGGGATTTCATCTATTTCTTTAGAAGGTTCTGGCTGTTCGGCGGGCTTTGGGTTGCGATCATGATGAATGCCGGTGCGGCTTTGCGGGACTTTGTGAATAAAATCACGCGAAGACCATTTTTCAGGATTGTTCTATACTGGGCTTTTCTCAGCTTCGCCATACTCCTATGGAACTCCCCGATCAACTTCGCAGGATATTTGATAGATCGCGCATACGGATTCGCTCTACAGACACCCGCCTTATGGATGCGTGATCAAATGGTTGATTGGTTGTTCGGATTCACCACGGTGATTCCGATATGGCTCTTCCTGCATTATCGGAAAACTTCACCTCGCCGAGGCTGGATCAAGCTTTGGTTATGGTGCGTACCGCTTTTGTTCGTGTTGTTCATACTCGAACCCGTGGTCTTTGAACCCATGTTCAATCACTTCAAGCCTCTCCCCCCTTCGCCTCTGCGCACTGCAATCGAGGCTTTGGCTAAGAAGGCTGGGATACCCAACGCTCCGATACTCGTTTCCAACGTTTCCATTCGCACCAGTCGCTTGAACGCCTATGTTACGGGAATCGGTCCAACGGCGCGGATAGTGATCTGGGATAACACCTTGCACCAATTAACTCAGGACCAGATATTGGCGATCCTCGGACACGAGATGGGGCATTATGTGCTCCATCATATATGGTGGAGTCTGCTTTTCGCCATTATCGGTTCGTTTTTCATCCTGGGGATCCATGCCTGGCTTGTGGATAGAGCCTCGGAACGGTTCCAAGGAAGGTTGCATTTGCTTGGGCGCGGGGATTTGGCCATCCTTCCCTTGGCGCTCCTGATTTTTCAACTTCTGGTTTTTCTTCAAACCCCCATCGCGAGTGCGATATCGAGGGTTGAGGAGCATCAGGCGGATGCCTTCGGTTTGCGCTTGACTCATCTGAACAAGGCGATGGCGGAGGATTTCGTCAAATTCGTAGTGGATGATTACGCCGATCCCAATCCCCCTCCATTTATCGTTTTTTGGTGCTACACCCATCCCCCGATACGGCAACGGCTGGATTTTGTGCTGCATTACAACGACGGAGTGAAAACTCGGTAATACATGGACGGTGGCTTTCTCGTTTGATTGGCGCCATCACCGCCAAATCTGATTTTTCACGAGAGAAATAATCTTTGAAGCGCTCACGGAGGTGGTGACCCATTTGCCGTATCCGCCCGGAGCAGGCAGAAAGATGATAGCGTCGGGATGCGTCGCTTCAACGGATTTCAACAAATTGTCCACCCCTTCCGGTCCGTTCTCGGATTCCCCCATGAAGAGAAAACCGTGTTTGCGCAGGATATCGCGGGTTAATTGGAAATTCTCAATCTTGCTGGTATCAAAAAGCGCGTCATCATCGAAGATAATATTCCGATCCCCCGTCTCCTTCGAGAAGCTGTCGACGTATTTTAAGAACGTATTAAAGGCGTTCGCGGTGCATCCCGCAGTCGTCGCCAAAATGGGTTTCATGGCGGTTTGAGTATCTCTAACCCAAATATGCTTATCCACCGCAATCCAATACGAGGGTGATTTCAAATGTATCAATCGCGAGACCGCCACAAAAGCCACGCCCAGTCGGGATTGAATCCATTCCTCCCATTTTCTCTGCAACGCCATTGGCAGCGCTTCCAATTCCGCCACATTGCCGGGAGGAGTTGGACTCGCGCGCCAATAGCGCAGGGCTGCCGGGTTGAAATCGCCAAGTAACGCCTGTGACGGGGCGTTAGTGATCATGTCCCAGCTTCCTTGGTACAAACGCCCATTAAAAGCCGTCCACGGGAACTCCACCCCTATCACGGACGGGTCCGAGCGCATCGCTTTTAGGCACGCTAATGTGTACCCACGAAACTCCGACCATGCAGGGGTGCGCCGCTTCGCCTGATCCCCAAGCCACGCCAGACTTAAGGTATCCCCGATTTTTTCCTCTGACGATCCGCCGTACCGCATAAGAGCGTTGGGATGCTCCTTCAAGAACCAATGAGGAGGGGTGAGGAATTCCAAGGAGGGAAACGCGTACAGTCCGTTCGATTCGAGAATTTGTCTGTCGTGGTTCCAGTTGCTGAAATCAAACACACCCGGGGCGGGTTCCACTTTGCTCCAGTCAAAATCCCCTATGAGCTTGTAAACGCAGGTGAATCCATTCCGTTTCCAGAGCGACACCTCGTTGACGTTTAACGGGCCCCAAGCGATGAAAAGAGCTTGCCCTCGCATCGAGCGAACATGAGGCACGCTTTCCGCCTGTGAAACCGACACGCATACCAACGAAATCAGGCATGCAAGACACTTCACCCTATGCGCAAGACTGATTTTGGGGGTAATTTTGGATGAATTGATGAGCATGGTCACTTCCCCCACTTCGATCGTTTCCCTGATTTCCAGATGTATGGATAGTGTAGCGCCTTTTGAGGTTGGAAACAATACCACGCCGGTTTAATCGCCGAGGCTTGGGCTTTCATGCGCCCAATCCGAGCAGCAAACGTAGGGAGTGGGCGCGTTTCGATGCGTGGACATGTCGTGATTCGGGAGACGGCAGGTATCGGGTAATCGGTAGGATACGCCGTAACCGGCGAGTGAAATGGGGCGCTACCGATCACGGAAACACCCCCTCTTAGCCGCGAAACTCCGCCTATATCGCCCTCTCCGATTCAGCCCTCAAATTGGCGAGGCTCCGTCTCCCTGAGAATCCGCGCCTTTTCCTCAGCCAATGTATCGTTGATGAATGCCCCGGCGCCAGCCTCGGAACCGGCAAGGAACTTCAACTTATCCGGGGTGCGATAAGGAGGATAGAATTCAATGTGAAAATGATAATAGGGATACTCTTCACCGTCGGTGGGCTTTTGATGCATCACCATGATGTACGGCAAGGAAAAATTCCATAAATTGTTGTATTTTCTTATTACGACCTGAAGCATTTCAGCCAATGCACGTTTTTGCACCGTTGAAAACTCCGAGATCGCCGCGTGATGCTCCACGCAAAAAATATGGACTTCGTATGGGTAACGAGCGTAAAATGGCACCATCGCCACGAAATCGTTGTTCCTTGCGACGATTCGCCTGCCATCGTCCAACTCCTCGCGGAGTATGCGGCAAAGCAAGCACTCCCCCTTGGCGTCGTAATGATTTTTGCAGCCTCGAAGCTCTCTCTGCAGCGTTGGGGGGATGAAGGGGTAAGCGTATATCTGGCCGTGAGGATGGGGAAGCGTGACCCCTATCTCCTTGCCCTTGTTTTCGAAGATAAAAACGTACTTCACTTCATCCCGTGATCCCAACTCCTCGAAACGATCCGTCCATACCCATACGAGCTTTTCGATCTTTTCAATTGGCATCTTTGCCAGCTCCGTATTATGCTCACTGGAGTACAGAACCACTTCGCATATTCCCTCCGCCTGACGAACGGGGTACAAGTCCGTCGATTCCACGCTGGGTTGAGGGGAGTTCCGACGCAGACTGGGGAATTTGTTTTCGAAAACCACTATGTCGTAATCCTCCGCAGGCACCTCAGTGGGAAAAGCTCCGGGTTTGGTGGGGCATATGGGGCAGTATTCCGGCGGTGGGAAGAAGGTGCGATCCTGTCGATGGGTTGCCGTGATGACCCACTCCTCTAGCACGGGGTTCCAGCGCAATTCAGACATTTTTGGTGGTCCTTTCCGTTTGCTTGGAACCGGGAGCTTCCGATTTGAGGGATTTTTGATCGCTATTGTCGGTATCCTTCATGTCAAATTCGTAAAATATCAGATAACGCCCGTCTTCCTTTATGATCTTTTCCTTGTTAAGTTTCATTTGATTACCATCTTAGTCTATTCGTTGTCGTTGGTGTTCTTCGATGATCGTACTGCATGGAAACAAATGACAAGCCAGCCCTTCTCAAAATTCCTCTTTCAGGACTTTCAGCATGTGGGCGATAGGAAGCGCAATTCGCTCGATTGCATTTCGCAATTGTTCACTGCATCCCTAATGAAGAATCCGGTGGTCGTAATCATTTCAAAAACGCATAGATTATACCCCTTCAACCTTCCCGATCGCTGCTCGGATTGCGACTTCCGGGTAATCCGCCAAGGTGCGGAAATGAAACGGAAGACGAACTTATTAGGTATAAAGACAAAGGAAAAGGCGAACATCTCAATAGGATTTGGCTGTCACCCATATCTTGAAATACATCCGATCCACTCTTGGGCAGCGAGATTAATTCAATAAGCCGAATGGAGAATAAATTTGCTGGAACGACTGGTGGATATCACCGATACCGCTCTTGATCCCGATAATCTCTACGAAAACCTTTCCTTCCCGGACACCGACGGCGATATTCCATATATCTACGCAAACATGGTATGCACAATTGATGGCAAAACCTTGGTGGGGCCTAGGGGCTCCTCCGCCAAAGGACTGGGAAGCAACGTTGATCAACTATTGATGCGCCGAATACAGAATTGCAGCGAGGCGGCGATTATTGGCGCGTCAACTCTCCGCGCCGGACACGTGATATACCCTTCGCACTTGCATAAGGCTGTGGTAACACGGAGCGGAGATATCCCGAGGGATAATCGATTCTTCACGGATTGCCCTGAAAAGGCGATCGTTTTCGTCCCCATGGCTGCGATGAAAGGAGCCTTGCCATCCCTGCCTGAAGGGGTGCGTATCATCCCTGTCGGCGCCGACGAGGTGGATGTCGTAAAGGCTGCGGAAATTCTTCGCGCTGAGTTCAATGTTCGCAGGTTGCTTTTGGAGGGCGGCGCCATCCTGAACGGACATTTTTTTCGGGCGGGTTTGGTTCGTGAACTTTTCCTGACACTCGCCCCTAAGCTGAAAGGCGGCGACGAATCGCCCGGATTAATGGATGGGAAGGGATTTGAAGGGAATGGTTTCAGGGAATTAAAGCTTTTGTCCCTCTATAGGGCTGGAAGCGAATTATACGCGCGTTACTGTGTTGTTTGATAAAAATGATGATACGTGCAATTAACACAATTCGAAAGGATAATACGGAGATGCTTGAGGATCTCTATAAGGATATATTGAAGCAGATTGGGGAGAACCCTGAACGGGAGGGGTTGTTGAAAACTCCAGCTCGCGCAGCGGACGCCCTGCGTTTTTTGACACGCGGCTACTCACAGAATATCGAGGAAACCCTTAACGGAGCCATATTCGAGGAGCCGTACGAGGATATGGTGATTGTGAAGGATATTGAGTTTTACAGCCTTTGCGAGCACCACATCCTCCCATTTTTCGGCAAGGTGCACGTGGCGTATATCCCAAAGGGGAAAATAGTGGGGATTAGCAAACTAGCGCGTCTCGTGGATGTATTCGCGAGACGTTTGCAGGTTCAGGAAAGGATGACGGTGCAGATCGCCTCCGCCCTCGAGAACGCCTTGCATCCTCTGGGGGTGGGGGTGGTTGTGGAGGGGCGACATATGTGCATGATGGCGAGAGGGGTCGAGAAACAAAACAGCCAGGTCATCACTAGCGAAATGAGGGGTGCATTCAGGAATGATCGCCGCACACGCGAGGAGTTTCTTAACCTCATCAATCGTTAGATATCGCGCCAGAACAGAATGATTGCCGATTAAATCCACCTTTACGCGCCATTTTGGTATTGACAATCGAAGCATTTCATGCAATCCTGCATCGGAAGATCCGAATGGGAATGCACCATTCAATGGGAGCGAGGTTGCATTGAGATGATGAATACCGGGCGGTTGTTGATATCGTGCCCCGATAGACCGGGAATTGTAGCGTCCCTGGCGCAATTTTTATATGAGCGGAACGCCAATATCACCCATTCCGATCAGCATAGTTCGGATCCTTCGGGCGGCGTTTTCTTTATGAGAATCCAGTTCGAAATGGAGGGGCTGACGGAACGCTTCAGCGCGTTGCAACGGGAATTTGCGGGAGTTGCAAAGCGTTTTGAGATGAAGTGGCGCATGGAAAGAGCCGCGAAGCTCAAGAGGCTAGCCGTATTGGTGTCTCGCGAAGAGCATTGCCTCCTGGAACTCATATGGCAGCAGCGGTCCGGGGACTTAAAAGCGGAAATCGCCATGGTGATCGGCAATCACAAGTCTCTCGGGCAGGTGGCGCAGCAGTACAATCTCCCCTTTTATCACGTGGATGTGAAAGCCAATGACAAGTCCGAGGCGGAAAGGAGGATTCAGGAACTGATATCAGGCAAGGTTGACGCCATCATCCTTGCAAGATACATGCAGATACTCTCCTCCGATTTCATCAAGCCGTGGGAGTATCGTATCATCAACATTCATCACAGTTTCCTTCCTGCGTTTGTGGGCGCGAAACCCTACCAGCAGGCTTACGATCGTGGGGTGAAGCTTATCGGCGCCACCGCGCATTACGTAACCACCGAGCTGGATGCGGGCCCAATCATCGAGCAGGATGTGCAACGAGTGGATCATCGACATAATCCGGAGGATTTACGACGCATTGGAAGGCAGATCGAGAGGGTGGTGCTGGCGCGCGCCGTATCCTGGCATGTGGAGGATAAAATATTGGTGCTTGATAACAAAACGGTCGTCTTTGCGTGATAATAATACAGGTGAGCGCAAAATTCGGGTTTACAGGTTTGCATGGAGCGTTCAAACGCCTCCATCTCTCATATTTTTGATTTTTGCAAGCACCTTATAACAGATCTTCAAATAAGTTGCCTTCGTTGAAATCAAGCTATATGCGAGGAAAGGGACACATGAATGCCATTATCGTGGCTTGAATTACATGGGGCGATGACTCATTTTCCCATCGCTCTGTTTTTAGTCTCCGCATTTTTGGAAGTCGCCGCATTTATTGCCCACAATGAGGACTGGCGCAAAACCAGTTATTTGCTTCTGCTAATCGGCGTGGTGATGTCGATCCCGACTCTCTATTCCGGATGGATGAGCGTAGAGACTGTTTTCGCGGGGGCGATCGCCCTGCCTCCGATTCTTTTAATTCATCGAACCTTGGCCTTTGCGACCGTCATCCTGGCTTTGATATTACTTATCGTGCGATGGACCACCCACGATAAGCCCTCCATTATAGCATTTTCCATCCTATGTTCCGTTATCATCGCCATCATGATCGGAACCGTTGGGTATTTGGGAGGGAAGATGGTGTTCGGCGGGGTTACCGTTGACATTATATCCACGCATCATACGGCGTCCACCCCCCAGGGCGGAAAAGCCTCCTCCAATACTCCCGGGCGCCAGGCTCAAGTACTGGCAATCATGAAAAGCAATGGGTGTTTGTCTTGCCATAGCATGAATGGTTCCGGTGGCATTTCCGCTCAGGATCTCACCCATGAGGGTGCACGGCATCCGGACGTATCCTGGCAAATCAAACATTTGAAAGATCCCAATTCGGTGTCGCCCGGTTCCTCCATGCCCTCTTTCGCCTCGATGCCTCCGAGCCAATTGAAGCTATTGGCGACATTCCTTGCCAATAAAAAATGACGATACGGAAGAATCATACCGCCGTATCGTCATTCGTATGGCTATTTCTTTGCGAACCTATTTCATTTCCACTGATTTCAGCGTGGCGCATCCAAACACGCCCCCCGCAATACTTCCAGGATGAGGCGTGAAGCGCACCGTGATCTGAGTTTTGCCCTGGGTGAGGGATTGAGGAATAGGGTAGGTCACATCGAAAACTCCCTCTGGTTTGCCGCCGTTCAAGCTTTGAGTGGCGATTTTGACTCCATCCACCGTAATGTCGAACACTCTGCCAGAATCCGGCCCCCAATATTGGCAGAGAAGGGTCATGGGGACGTTCGGCAACACTTTCAAATTCCATTGGAAATATCCTCTCCCATCCCTCCAGGGATATCCCGCTATCACCCCGGCGCCGCTCTCCTCGCTTTGCAGGTCATGGGCTCTTTCCGATTCCGGATTGTTTGGCAAGACCTTGTCCACGATTCGCTTTTCCATCTCCGCTTTCAGCTTCGCCTCTTCGGCGGCTTTTTGGAAAAGGGGATTATTGGGTTTTGCAAATGTCCAGTAGACGGCGTAATGCTGGTTCACAATCTTGTATAACGGCAGGAATGTGATCCGTTCAGGCTGTCCCACGGATGTGAACGTCAAGGGGGACCCCTTAACGGGCTTCAACCAAGTGTTAGGGTTATCGGATGTTATACGATACAGGAAGGTCGCCCCGTCACCATGTATGAAATGCAATTCGTCGGTTACTCCCGCAAGAACCAACGGTCCGTACATGATCGCCTTCATGTTGGGATTATCCGGCATCGCGGAGGCGTGCAATGTCATGGGAAGGATGATTTTCACTTGGTCTCCGTTTCGCCAAGTGCGGTCTATGGATGCGTATGATGTGGGCTTCACAGGGAGATGCAATCTTTTGCCATCGAGATAGATTTGACATCGATCACCCACCCAGTAGGGCACATGCAGCCGCAAGTCGAAAGAGGTGGGTCGCCTCAGGTGAATCGTGAATTTGGACCCTTGCTCCACGGGGAAGTAGGTGTCTTGAACGAGTTTGATTCCCTTGGCTTTCCAGTCGACCGAGGACGCCACATAAAGATTGACGTACAGGCTATTGGAATTGTGGAAGTAGATACTGTCGTTCAGTTTGGCGAAGGATTCCACCCCCGTTCCGTAGCAGCACCAGAAGGAATCATACGGCGTCCCCCACGCTTTTGTAAATCCTGAAGCCAGCGGAAGGTAGTAGATCATCATGCCATCGTTCGGATTTTGCGCTGGCAGTATTCCGTTCCAATACGCCCTCTCATAGAAATCCGCGTATTTTGGATTGGCGGTCCAACGGATTAGATCGCGGGTCACCTTCAGAATATTGTACGTGGTGCAGGTCTCCTCGTTGTTGGAGACTAATGTGTTGGCGAGTTTATCCGGTGGTCCCCAGTATTCGCCTTCGTTGCTCCCTCCCGTGGCGTAGGAGCGATGGTTGGCGATTCTATCCCAAAAATACTCTGTTAACCGTCGATAGGGCGTATCATCGAACAGCTCGTATCGGCGAGCCGCTCCGAGGATTTTCGGGAGGTGCGTGTTGGCGTGTATTCCTGTGAGGTCGTCTTGATGGTTCATTAAGGGATCGAGGAACGATTTTTGATCGAATCGGTGTGCAAGGGCGAGATCGGCTGGGCGATGGGTGATGGAATAGAGCAAATACAACGTGTCCGGCATCCCGCCGAACTCCACGGTTAAAACCTTGTTCACCCATACGGATTGGCTTATCTTCGCGTCGCGTTTCTCAAAATAGTCCGCCATTCGTTCCGCCATGCGCAAAGCTCGTTTGTTTCCGCAATACCTGTACATATCCAATAAACCTTGCATGATTTTGTGGATTGTGTAATAGGGAGCCCAAACGGGTTTGCCCGCCTCCAATCTATCGAAGAAGGATGTGGGGAATGCGGAGAGATACTCCCCTCCGAGAGCCTTTTGACACTTATCCAACTCATCGACCAGGTAATCCGCCCGTTTTTTGATTGCGGAGTTTTTCGTGGATGCGTAAAGATGAGCGCATGCGGAGAGATAATGTCCTTCGAAATGTCCCCGGAGTTCGCATGTGGGTGATTCCCAGCCTCCCAGCGGCTGTCCCGGAGCGGGCAATCCTGCATTCACTCGAAAATTGTACAGGAGACGATCCGGATTCAGACTCATGAGGTATTTCTGATCCATCTCCCTCGCATGAAGGCAAGGTCCGGGTAATAATTGGACATCCCCCAACGGGAAAGGTTGCAGAGCCATGGGAGCGGGTTTCCCTAGTGCGCTTTTAGACGGCAAGCGGGTTGGTTTCGCCCCAAGAACGCTCTGACAAAGCATGAAAACCAAACATGTCATGAACGAACGAGCTACTTTGAATTTCATCTATGAACTCCGATTGAGTATTTTAAGGCATTATATCACATCTCCATGCTTGAATGGATGGATGACGCCCGGTGAAAGGATGCGCCTTATACGAATTCAAAGGCGATGGGGATGCACGCATGCCAAGTTTTGGCACGCCATGCGACGACTCGAAAAGAATGGATTTGCTCCGGAGCAAGGGAGAGAAGATGGAACGGGGAAAAAGAAACATGCCGAGGACGAGACTTGAACTCGTATGCCTTGCGGCACACGGCCCTCAACCGTGCGCGTCTGCCAATTCCGCCACCTCGGCAAGTGTAGCGCCACGGAGAATTGAACTCCGGCTTACGGGTTGAAAACCCGTTGTCCTAACCTCTAGACGATGGCGCCGAAACCGAAGGTTATTATAGCGTGAGGGGCGCATCGCTGTCAATAGGGCGGTGGCGTTCGCCTTCATGGTTGAGCTGTCCGTTGTTCGGTACCTTTCTCATCCTGTTTAGCGCCACGCATGGGATGCAGGATTTCGCCGTCTTTTTTAGATTTCTCCGTTTTTGAAGAGGCGCCATCGCCACGATCCATCCTGCATTCTCTCATCGTTTCTCCATTCCCAATAGTGCTGAGAAATGTCCATCTCGTAGGTCGCGGATAATATTCACGACGTTCGCAAGACTCCGCAACCTAATATATGTCTGGTAAAATAAACACATGAAAAATATCGTTATTCTGGGATCCACCGGCTCAATTGGGATTCAAACGCTGGATGTTATTGATAGATTGCCGGGAAGGTTTCGCGTCATAGGATTGGCGGCGAAGGGAAACGTCTCTCTTTTAGCCGAGCAGTGCCTGAAGTATTCGCCTCAGTATGTCTCCGTTGGAACGCCGGAAGCTCAGGCGGCGTTGCGGGAGAAGCTAAGGAACTGGGACGGAAGGATACTCAACGGACTTGATGGGATGTGTCAACTCGCCTCGCTTCCGGATGCCGAAACGGTGGTCGTTGCGCTTGCGGGCGCGGTCGGGATACGCCCGACGCACGCAGCCATCGAAGCGGGCAAGGATGTCGCTCTCGCCACAAAGGAGGCTTTGGTCGCCGCCGGAGAGCATACCATGCGTTTGGCGAAGGAAAGCGGCTCCCGGATACTTCCCATCGACAGCGAGCATTCCGCGATATTTCAATCGTTGCAGGGGGCGCCGCAAGGTTCGGTGGAGAGAATTTTCCTGACCGCTTCGGGCGGACCTTTCCGGAACACTCCCAAGGAGGAGCTAAGCAAGGTCACACCGGAGCAGGCTCTCAAGCATCCGACTTGGAACATGGGCGGATTGGTTACCATAAATTCGTCGACGCTGTTCAACAAAGGGCTGGAAATCATAGAGGCGAAGTGGTTATTTGACATGCCGACGGACAATATAGAAGTTGTGATTCATCCTCAAAGCATCATCCACTCCGCAGTGCGATTTTGCGACGGCTCCGTGATCGCACAACTCGGTTTGCCGGACATGCGCTTGCCGATTCAGTACGCGTTGGTTTATCCCGATCGTCCGAATACGGAGTTGCCTCGGCTGGATCTCGCCAAGGCGGGATCTCTTACATTTGAAACACCGGACGAGGACAAATTCCCCGCCCTACGGCTTGCACGGCGAGCCGTCGATGCCGGCGGGACACTTCCTGCGGTGATGAATGCGGCAAACGAAGTAGCAGTGGCGCGTTTTTTGAACCACGAGATCGCCTACACGGACATCATGAAAATCGTTGAAAAAACAATGAACGATCACAAAATTGTTTTTCCCACGTATGATAATGTATTGCAGGCGGATGCCTGGGCGCGTGAACATGCGAATTCCTCCTCCTAAAAAGGAGGTCGCCTACCCATAATAAAGAAAATGGGATCTTGGGATCCTCAGGGAGTTTAAATAATCAATGGATGTCGTTACCGGAATAGCCTGGCTAATTTTGATTTTAAGCGTTCTCGTCATTGCGCATGAATGGGGGCATTTCATCGTGGCGAAACTGTTTAAAATGCGTGTTGACGAGTTTTCGCTTTTTTTCGGTCCGCCTTTGTTGCACTTGGGCAAATGGCACGATACCGAATATAATATTCGCAGCTTTCCCTTAGGCGGCTATGTGAAGATCGCAGGAATGGAGGCGGATGACATCTCCGGCGGCCGGCCGATATTGGAGGCGATCCGATCCCCGCAACAGGAGCATCAGAGCATGGACGATATTCTTCGCAAGTTGAAATCGGACACCATGAACGATGTCAATGTGGACAATATCGGCGCGGAGTTGCGTGATCGCGTTCGAGATTCAATTGGTGAAAACGGATTGCTGACCCCCGAAGCTCGGAAGGATTTCCAGGCTCTTCGGTTATCCCCGCAGATCAACGCCGATGAGTTGAAATTTCTGGACATGGCGCTCTCCTCCGACGAACGATTGAGAGATTCGGGATTGTACAGCAACAAGCCTTTGTATCAGAGAGCCTTGGTGATCTTCGCCGGACCCTTCATGAGCTGTTTCTTCGGATACCTTTTGTTCGTGTTTATGGGCATGACCTTTGGGATGCCAAGCATGTCTCGAAGCACAAACCAAATCCAGGTCATTCCTAACGGCGCGGCTGAAATGGCGGGTTTGCGCACCGGAGATCGAATTATCGCCATAGATGGGAAGCCCACTCCCGATGGAACTGCGTTGAAAAACATCATCCACAACGCCCCTGACCGCCCAATGCGGTTTCGAATTGACAGAGAGGGTCATGTTTTCGATGTGCTTATGAAACCGAAGCCCTTCACATTCACGGAGGTTGTTAACGGGGTGAATGTGAAAAAAACCATCGGATTGATAGGAGTTTACCCCAACCCTGTGTTCGTCCGCGTTGGGCTCATTGAGTCCATCCGGGGAGGAACGATAGGAACCATCAACACCATTTACGAACTGCTTACCGGACTTTTCAGCAAGAACGTCAAGAACAACGTGGGCGGCCCGATCATGATCGGCGAGATGACCATCTCCCTCCAACGGTTGGGGGTAGCACGGTTGGTGGAGATGGGCGGGATGCTCAGCCTTAGCCTTGGGGTTATGAACTTGCTTCCCATACCCATTCTTGATGGCGGACATCTACTTCTTTTAGGGATTGAGAAGATACGCCGACGAAAGCTCTCCGCAAAGGAGATTTACCGCGCACAAATGGTTGGGCTGGGGCTTTTGGGCATTCTCATTTGCATGGTGATGTATAACGATCTCATTCGAACGATCTCCGGAAAAGGTTTCCAATAATCGCCCTCGGGAAAAAGGACGCCGGCGAGAGAGATCGCTTTCGGCGCCCTTTTTCGCCGTATCGTCCCGTTTTCATTCTTTTTCACTTGAGTTGCGCGCACCTTTCTCTATCGATGCCATAAAGGAACCCTTCGCATGCAGACGATGCATCGGATCTTTTTTGATGACTCCGCCAGACTCTCCTTTCTATCCGACGAATCGGTCCATCTCGTTGTCACCTCGCCTCCCTATCCCATGATCGAAATGTGGGACGACATGTTTTCGAAGATGAACCCATCCATCCAGGATGCACTTTTGAAACGTGACGGGGATAACGCTTTCGAGTTAATGCACCTCGAATTAGATAGAGTGTGGCGCGAACTCCACAGAGTGTTGTGTCGAGGGGGGATCGCATGCATCAATATCGGCGACGCAACGAGAACTATGGGAGATCGTTTCAGGCTATACCCTAATTACGCACGCATTCTGCACGCATGTCACCATATCGGCTTTGAGGTTCTGCCTTGCATCATATGGCGAAAGACCGCCAACGCTCCAACGAAGTTCATGGGCTCCGGAATGCTGCCTGCCGGAGCCTACGTGACACTCGAGCATGAATACATTCAGATCCTTCGCAAGGGCGGCAAACGATCCTTCGTCTCCGAATCGGATAAGCGCAGACGAATGGAGAGCGCGATCTTTTGGGAGGAAAGGAACCGCTGGTTCTCCGATATTTGGGATTTCAATGGTGTTTCGCAGAACATCGAAAATGCCTCTTCCAGGACAAGAAGCGCGGCGTTTCCGTTTGAATTGGCGTATCGGTTGATTCAGATGAATTCCGTGCGGGAGGATACTGTTTTGGATCCGTTCCTAGGCACGGGCGTGACCACCGTCGCTGCGATTGCGTCCGGAAGAAACAGCGTCGGGGTGGAGATTGATGGTGCATTGGAGCCATTGATTCGAAAAAACATCTCTTCCGCCAAGACGCTTGCGAACGCCAGCATTGTCCAGCGCATTCAAGAACATGCGGATTTCATTGCCCGTTACACTCTCGAGAAAGGGGAGGCGAAACATAAAAATTCCGTTTATGGTTTTCCCGTGGTTACAAGCCAGGAGCGGGAGATGAAGTTTCACCTTGTGGATTCCATAGAGTATTCCGGGGAGGGCGCAGAGTATCGCGCACGTTATACTCCATTGGAAAATCCTTTACGGTTGTCATTCCCAATACAGCCCGTCATTTCAGATATGATTCCCCTCTCCGAATAAAACCCTCGTTGCCACTCTTTTCCCCTTTTCACTTTCGTCCGGTGCGCAGAATTTCAGAGAGGCGGGTTATGATTGACCTTTCCAATGATAAAGTTTCCAATAGGCGGATTGTCTCCTCCACCGGATATTCCGCCTTCATCAGGCGCGCCTGGCCATCCTCCCATATGGCGAAGGAGGAGCGCGGATCCCCCTGCTTCGGCTGCCCGACGCTTCCGGGATTGATCACTGTCTTTCCCTGGAGATGAAATATGGAAGGCAGATGGGTGTGCCCCATGAGAATCACATCGGCGTCAACCGATTCCACCTCCTTGGCGAGAACCTCCTTTGTGAGCGGACTGGGAAGGTAACGGTGCAACGGGTCAAGCGGGGAGGCGTGAACAGCGTAAAAACGGTTACCACCAAATTCGAAAGATATCTCCCGGGGATTGTCGCATAGATACTCCTTATCCTTTTCCCCGATAATCCGCATATGAATATCTCTCGTCGCCAAAGCCATTTCGCGGTAAGCTTCGCTGCATTGCGGGTCGGCTCCATAACCGACGGCATAATCGTGATTACCCTGCACGATCACATCCACGTGCGTTTTCGCCCAAGAGACGCACTCCTCCGGACAAGGCCCGTAATCCACCAAATCACCCAGACACACAACGAAATCGGCGCACTCGGTGATTGCTTGAAGAGCCATCCAGTTTGCGTGGATATCCGATACGATCAGCATTTTCATTGAAGAGCTCCCAGTCCTATTCGGCGATCTTATCCGTGATCATGCGCGCCGCCGCACGGAAGTTATTGAGTTGATACCATGGAAGAATGATTTCAAACGGGGGTGCGTTTCCAGAGGATTGCAGTATGAATCTTCCCCGTAGAAGAGCGTGCCCGATACCAACCGAGGCGATTTGCCTGTAAGGATAAAACAGAGATTTCACCCCCCATTTTTGATTCAGGATAACGCTTTCACCCTCCTCCAGACACAGAACCCCTTTACGCATAATCACGAGAGCCTTCGATGGAATCCATTCAAGAATTCGGGTCGATGGTATGAATAGTGTTGCTTCGGGTGTCTCCTCCGGTGGCAACCATTGCCGTGTGGTTTCCTCGAATTCATAAGGCATCCATTGAGAGAGATTCAAATTCAAATCCGGAGGCTGCTCGGTCTCCGTTTCAATCGGTATCGTTTTTTTGCCAAAGAATGACGCTAAGTCTCTTTTATTCATCCGAACCCTCCCATAAATCACTCATCCCCGGGATTTCGCATCGAAAAGGAATCGGAATCGGCACCTTGCCGGAAATAGTAGCCCATGGCGGATCGCGACCCCTCGCGAACGCCTGGATCGTTCACATTTTCATGGAAAAGACACCCCGGCCTCTCTTCCGTGGAAGTTTGCAGGAGGATGCGGATAGGGCAATGAGAGGGAGAGAAAAAAGCCCCTTCACACACGCATCCGCATGTCCGTAAGGAGCCATCAGCTTGTTGAGGGCGGTTCGGGTGGATACTCCAACCAGGCGGTCTCCATCGCCGGATAATATCGAACCTATTATATCGCGCGAAATCAGGGTTGTCAAGATGACGAGCGAGCAAGATATATCCCTGTGGAGAGACGCAAATGCTGGCGTGTTCCATCAAAAATAGCCGTGCACCTTGCGTTCGGATATTTACCTGATCGTCTTTTAATACTTTCCGCATTAGAAGGGAACGGAAGAACCGTTCAGACTTTTATCACTTTGAAAATTATTTGCTTGAATTAGTTTCGACTAATATGGAATATAGGAATGAAACACACTCGGTACGAGATGAAAGGTGATTCTGGTAATACCGAATATTCGACAAGTCTTCGTTATCTTGCTGCATAAGTCGAGAGATTCAAAAGATAGAAAGGGGAAAGTCACTATGAAAATCACATCTGTTTCGCCTTTGGGAATGATCCTCCTTTCATTCCTATTGATGCTTGATGGCGCAATTTCCTATGGGAGATCGATCACCATAAACATGGGAAATCAATCCATTGCTTTTAACGGCATTTGGAAAAAAGGGAGCATTGTAGCGGAAGCAAACGGTATGGACGCCATAAATCCCGGATTTGATTTTGAGAAGGGCGTATCCACTAGCGGTTGGACTTCGAATGACGTGCAAATGCAAACGGATATGCAAAACCGTCCCACACTCAGCGGATATCTCGTCAAAGTGGGATCCGACGACATGGCAACGTCATTAAGCCAGGAAAGCGTGGTGGTGAAAAATGGCGACAAGGTATTGGTGCGTGACAGGGCGGGGAATTATGTGTTGATGACGATTATCAACGCCACCCCACAGGAGGTGGACTTCGAATTCCTCTCGGCGACATCCGTGCAAACCAAACCGTCATCCTCGCAATTCTTACCGACTTCAAACTCTCCCCATTCGTCACCATCCACCCCCTCCAATTCTCCCGCAATCGATGGGCGAGAAATGGATGGTTCCGCTCCCAACGGCACGACGCCCGCCAGCGGAACGGGGCTTATATTTTACGCTCGTTACACGCCGACAGGAATACACACGAAATATGTTAATTCAAGCGGAGCGACGGTTAAGGAATCCACCTCCCAGCTAATTGAGATTTACGCGCTGAATCCCGCCAATGGGGACATAAAAGACACCGGTCTTGCGGCGGACAGTTTCCCCCGTTTCAGTCTGGATGGAAGATATGCCGCGCTCTATTCCCCGGGATCTTTCACCGTACTCTCTTTGGACAATCATAAGCGCATTTTTAAAGTGAATAATGCGGTGGTATACGGCGACGCAGCCGCAAGCTGGTCACCCAATGAACGTTATCTCGCCTTCCAAGGAGGAGGGAGCGGGGGTGGTTATGATTGGGAAAGCGGTTCTCTCTATGTTTTGGACCGCACTACTGGAAGCGTGCATACGATATTGGATCGTTCAACAGCGGGGGTGACCGTTCAGGAGGTTCATTGGCTGCCCGACGGGGAGTTGATATTTTCAACCAAGGAGGCGTTTTATAAGACAACCGATCGCTTGACGAAATTCGTGAAAATTCCCGTCACTCTTACAGCGCCATTGGAATACGGCGGCAGATTTGATAGTTCACCGAACGGGAAATGGTTGGCGTTCATCTGCAAGGATACGAACGGACATGACCAGGTGTGCGTCGCCTCGATGGACGGAGGGGGTGTGCGCATGGTGACTCACCATGTCAAATCCTCCGTTCGCTCTCCTCGCTTTTCGCCAAACAGCGAAAAGATCGCGTATGTCTCGTCCACGGGATTAGACGGGGAACTGAGGATCGTGAAAATAGACGGCGATGATGACCATGCCATTACGGATAAGGAAGGTAAACCTGTTTCATTGGTGAATGACCTTATTCAATGGATTCCATTGAGATTGAAAACCGCTAACGGCGCACGCAAGTAATTACATTGTTCCGATGGCGTCTATTTTGGGAATATGGGATAATGATAAAATGCAAGGTGAAGTCCATGCTTTTCCATCTATCGCACATCAATGGTTACCGCCTGTTTCGTGTCATTCGACCAAACTGACCCCATTTTCCGTCAATTTTTCTCATAAGAGGCGGATAAATGAAAATGAATCCATGCAATATGGCGAGATACCTTTTAAGATATGCAGGAATCGTACGATCGCGGGGATAATATAGGGGTAATCATTACTCATTTCCATGGGAGGAACCAGCATGTCTTATCTACTTGGAGTTGACATCGGAACAAGCGGAACCAAAACGATCCTCATAGATGAAACCGGAAAAGTCATCGCGCGCGCCTTGGCGGAATACCCTCTCTACACTCCACGTCCCCTCTGGTCGGAACAGGATCCGGAGGATTGGTGGCAGGCGACTCAATCGACGATCAAGCAATGCTTGACTCAAGCGAACGTGTCGCCAAAGGAGATCAAAGGAGTGGGTCTCTCCGGGCAGATGCACGGAGCCGTCTTCCTTGATGCGGATAACGCCCCGCTACGCAGGGCGATTCTCTGGAATGACCAGCGTACCCAGGCGGAATGCGACTGGATCACGGAGACCATCGGCAAGGCGAATGTGGTGGAACTTATCTCCAATCCGGTTCTTTCTGGCTTCACGGCGGGGAAAATCGTGTGGCTGCGAAATAATGAGCCGGAGACCTATGCAAAGGTTCGAAAGGTGCTGCTCCCCAAAGACTATATCCGATATAAACTGACAGGTGAGTTCGCGACGGAGGTCTCCGATGCATCGGGTACCGCCCTGTTCTGCGTCACGAAACGAAACTGGTCGCATGAGATGCTGGATGGCTGCGGGATACCACGTGAGTGGATGCCCGCATCGTATGAGTCGCAGGAGGTGAGCGGCAGGATCAGCGCAAGCGCATCCTCTTTGACTGGCTTGGCGGAGGGTACTCCGGTAGTTGGCGGGGGTGGAGATCAGGCGGCGGGGGCCGTCGGGAACGGCATCGTTGAAACGGGTATCGTCTCCTCCACCGTTGGCACAAGCGGCGTGGTCTTCGCTTTCAGCGACACAGCGACTGTGGACCCGGGACTGAGGCTGCATACATTCTGTCATGCCGTCCCAGGAAAATGGCATTTAATGGGGGTGATGCTCTCCGCAGGAGGATCATTGCAATGGTATCGCGACACCTTTTGTCAGGAGGAGAAGAGTGTGGCGGCATTGGCAGGTAGGGATCCCTACGAACTGATCACAAATGAGGCGGAGCGCGCTCCTTTGGGCTGTGAGGGCCTGATCATGCTTCCCTATCTCACCGGTGAGCGCACTCCATACCCCGACGCAAACGCCAGAGGGGTGTTCTTCGGAATCACACGTCGGTGCGACAAGTCCTTTTTCGCTCGCGCGGTTCTGGAGGGAGTCGCATATGGATTGCGGGATAGCTTCGAGATCATGAAGGAGATGAAACTTCCGATCTCCCAGGTGCGAGCATCCGGCGGAGGTGCGCGGAGCGGACTTTGGAGACAAATTCAAGCCGACGTCACGGGGTATGAGCATGTGACCATCAACGTGGATGAAGGCGGCGCTTTGGGAGTGGCGTTACTGGCTGGAGTGGGGACCGGTGTTTACCCGAGTATAGAGGAGGCGTGCCGCGCTGTCATCAATGTGGAGAGACGGACGGAAGCCAACGCGCAAAATCATCAGCTTTATGACAAGTACTACACCGTCTATCGTGACCTCTACGCCCATTTGAGGGGGGATTTCAAGAATATTTCCCGGATTGTGGGATGAGTTTGCAAAGAAAGCTCCCCGAGGATCTCGGGAATCCTCGGGGTGTTTTTTATGAAGCAAATGCGATTACATATCGTAATCACCACCACCCGGCGTCGGAGCGGGAGGTGTTTTCTCCTTCTTTTCCGCAACCAACACTTCCGTGGTGAGAAGCATGGAGGCGATAGACGCCGCATTCTGCAGTGCGGAGCGAGTGACCTTGACAGGGTCCACGATTCCACTTTTCACCATATCCTCGAAGGAATCCGTCAAAGCGTTGTAGCCTTGTCCCTTGGGAAGGGTTTTGACTTTCTCGACAATAACCGATCCCTCTTTTCCTGCGTTTTCCGCGATGAGACGCAGGGGTTCTTCGAGGGCCCGTCGAACGATGCGCACGCCGTGCTCTTCATCCTCGGTCTCGCCTAAACCATCCAGAGCTGACAGGACATTCAGATAAGTCACTCCGCCTCCAGCGACGATGCCCTCTTCCACCGCCGCTCGCGTGGCGGAAAGAGCGTCCTCAAAGCGGTGTTTCTTCTCTTTAAGCTCCGTCTCCGTGGAGGCGCCGACCTTGATCACCGCGACTCCTCCCGCGAGCTTGGCTAATCTCTCTTGCAATTTCTCGCGGTCGTAAGAGCTGTCGGTCGTCTCTATCTGACGCCGAATCAGATTAATCCTGGCGGTGACATCCTCCGGGGAGCCCGCACCTTCTATGATGGTGGTCTCCTCCTTTGTCACGATGACCTTGCTTGCGGTTCCGAGCATGCCCATCTCCACATGCTCTAGCTTCACACCGATGTCTTCACTGATGTACTCGGCTCCGGTGAGAATGGCGATATCCTCCATCATGGCTTTGCGACGATCTCCGAATCCCGGGGCTTTGACGGCTACGCAATTAAGAATACCGCGCATTTTATTCACCACCAGGGTTGCCAGAGCTTCGCCATCCACATCCTCGCTTATGATCACAAGGGGTTTACGCGACTGAGCGAGTTTTTCAAGCAACGGCACTAAATCCTGGGCGGAACTGATCTTTTTCTCGTGGACAAGGATCAGCGGATTTTCCAGCACCGCCTCCATGTGGTCTGAATCGGTGACGAAGTAGGGGGAGATATATCCTTTGTCAAACTGCATCCCCTCCACGACTTCCAGGCTGTCTTGCGTGCCCTTGCTCTCTTCAACGGTGATCACACCGTCCTTTCCGACTTTGTCCATGGCGTCCGCAATCAGTTGGCCGATGGCTTCGTCGTTGCCCGCGATGGACGCCACATTCGCCACCTCGTCGCGTCCCTTAACCTCGATCGCGTTGGCCTTAATGGCTTCCACCGCTTTTTCCACTGCGAGGTCGATGCCTCTCTTGACGCGTATCGGGTTGCCCCCCGCCGCCACGTAACGTAACCCCTCGGTCACAATAGCTTGCGCCAGCACAGTCGCGGTCGTGGTTCCGTCTCCCGCCACGTCATTCGTTTTGGATGCCACCTCGCGCACGAGTTGCGCGCCCATATTTTGGAAGGACCCCGCCAACTCAATCTCCTTCGCCACGGAAACACCATCCTTGGTGATCGTTGGGGACCCCCATGACTTACTCAGCACGACATTCCGCCCCCTCGGTCCGAGCGTCACTTTTACGGCATTCGCCACGGTATTGACGCCTTGCTCCAGGGCGCGGCGCGCCTCTTCTTCGTACAAAAGTTCCTTAGCTGCCATATTTACCTCCTTGGCGCATCCGGGCGTCTGTCATCGACCCGTACCGCGCATGCACTATGCTTGAATTGCGTAAATCTGATCTTCGTCCAAAATGACGTAGTCTTTGCCCTCTAGATTCACCTCGGTGCCGCCATAGCGGCTGTAAATAATAGTGTCTCCGGGCTTCACGGCGATTGGCGCTACCGAACCATCGTCCAGCACCCTGCCGTTACCAACAGCGATGACTTTTCCCTGTTGGGGTTTTTTCTTCGCGGAATCCGGAAGAACGATCCCGCCTGCGGTCTTCTCCTCCTCCGCAGCAGGTTCAACAACCACCTTGGTTCCCAATGGTCGTAATGGCATATTTCCGCACCTCCATTGTTTAATCGAACAGCGACAGTCTTCTGACTGCCAGCATGTATGAATTGATGGGAATTAGCACTCATCATTTGAGAGTGCTAATTATAAGGATACAAAGAAAACAATGGAAATGTCAAGTGAGAAAATGAGGAAAATCGGGATTGATAGTCGCGATAATACATTGTGATCGCAGCGTAGTCCCCGTTCGATCTCGCGACGGAAGATAAAAACAAAAAAGATTTTCCTCGTAGGTATTGACTCCCCGGGAAAAAGTATGCAATAGTGCCATCGCCTGTGGTGGCGGATTCTAAAAGGTCACACGCTACACTTCCACACGGGAAGTGAATCAGGGAGTTCGTTGGCAAATCCAAAAGGGCTCTTGTTCCATGGACTCATGGGACGAGAAAGGAGGGATGACTGTGTCAAATCCTGCATCCGTCCAAGCGAGCTATCCTAAGAGACTTATCTTGATGGCGACGGTACTGACTTTCGCCATTTTGGCTCTTGGGACTCCATCATTCGCAAAGGACGACAGAGCTCAGTCCTCCGAACAGGTTACTGTGAAGAGAGTTGAGCTGCGCATGCCGATCCCCTATCCCACCCTCAGGAGAAGCAACTCCGAACTGTGCGATGGTTTGAGCAAAACCATTCGCACCGGGATAAACGGCGAAAAACTATGCATCTACAGGGTATGCATCAAGGATGGCAAGGAGATCAAGCGTGAGCTAGTCTCCTCCAAAATCTTGAAAAAACCCGTGCCGGAAGTGATAGCCATCGGAAACAGAGGGGACCTTCCCTCACGCGGCTATTTTTCCGGACGCAATACACTTATCATGATCGCGACCGCTTACAGCCCCGCCGCGTCCGATAACGGAGGCTACTCCGGCGGAACGGCTACCGGCATTAAAGTTGGTCACGGCGTGGTTGCAGTAGATCCGAAATACATTCCGCTCGGCACAAGGCTCTATATCGAAGGCTACGGTTATGCAATCGCAGCAGACACCGGACGTGCGATCAAAGGGGACCGCATCGATCTCGGTTTCAACAACCGACAGGAAGCGAACAACTTCGGTCGGAGAAAGGTGATCGTTCACATTCTGGATTGACGAAGGTTACACGTCAACTCGGGTAAAATGAGGGTTGATCCTCGTTTATCGATAGAAAGTATAACGCTGAAATCCATCCGACACGAACATGAACGATCCAGCGATACCATCGAATGCCAACGCTCTTCTCCGCGAGCAGGGATTAAGACCCCGCAAGCGTTGGGGGCAAAACTTCCTTTGTGACCGTAATGCGCTTGATCGGATTGTGAGGGCGGCAGCCCTTCAATCCGACGATCGCACCCTGGAAATCGGCGCGGGACTTGGGGCGTTAACCCGGTCCCTCGCCGATTTTTGTTCTCTTGTCACGGCGGTGGAGATAGACCCCCTGTTGGAACCGATCCTGAAAAAAACCTTGCAAAACCATCCCAATGTTCGTTTGATCTTCGATGACTTTCTCAGGCTTGACACCCCGTCGCTAATGAATGAGGCGTTTCAGGATCGACGCGGATTGGTTGTGGCGAACATTCCTTATTACATCACCACCCCGATACTGGAAAGGCTCTTGAGTCACAAGCAAAGCATAAAGCGAATCGTCTTGCTCGTGCAGGAGGATGTCGCCCGAAGGTTGTGCGCTTCCCCCGGTGACAAGGATTACGGATCGATGACCGTTTTCGCGCAGTATCACGCGAAGGTGTCCTCTCTATTTAAAGTATCGCGCAACTCGTTTGTGCCGGTCCCGGAAGTGAATTCCATGGTGGTTCAACTGGAGCCTTACGCTGCGGGGGCGATTGATGTCACGGATGAGGATGTTTTCTTTCGGGTGGTGCGCTCGGCATTTGGCAAAAGGCGTAAGATGTTGTTGAACGCTCTCTTAGCCGAGTTCGGCAAAGAGGGGAAACCAGGGCTTGAAAGGGCTGCGGATAACGCGGGAATCGACTGCTCCCGTCGCGGCGAAACGCTTTCTCTGAAGGAGTTTGCAAAATTGGCGGAATGCATCGGGCATCTTGGAATCGCATCATAAGTCGCAGGGCTGGGTATATTTTAGAGATGGTTATGCTGTCCGCTCGTTGAATTTCCATATAAATGGCATGAGTGCGTAACAAAAAGGGGGATGTATGAATACGAATAAATCAAATGTGCTCTTCCAGGAATCCTTGGCGAAGATACCCGGCGGGGTGAACTCTCCCGTTCGAGCGTTCGGATCGGTGGGTGGAAATCCGTTGTTCATTCAACGGGGCGAGGGAGCGTGGATCATCGACGTGGACGGCAACCGTTTTCTGGACTGCGTTTGCAGTTGGGGACCTCTAATATTCGGTCATGCTCACCCGCGGATCGCGGAGGCGTTGCGACACCAGTTGACATTGGGATGGACGTTCGGCGCTCCGACGGAGCTGGAGTTGCGCCTGGCGGAGATCATCACCAACATGGTTCCAAGCGTGGAGAAGGTCCGTTTCGTCTCCAGCGGAACGGAAGCCACCATGAGCGCCATTCGACTGGCGCGCGGATACACCAAAAGAAACAAGATAATCAAGTTCGAAGGATGTTATCATGGGCACGCCGATTGCCTGTTGGCAAAGAGCGGATCCGGGATCGCCACGCTCGGCTTGCCGGACAGCGCAGGGGTTCCATGTGGAACAACGTCTGACACCATTCCCCTGCCCTATAACGACGTGGATGCGGTGAGAAAGGCGTTCGAGGATTTTGGCGAGGACATTGCCGGTGTGATCGTCGAACCGATCGCGGGAAATATGGGGTGCGTCCCTCCAATGCCTGCCTTCCTGCAATCCTTGCGAGATATCACCAACCATTTCAAAGCCCTGTTAATATTCGATGAGGTTATGACCGGATTTCGCGTTGCAAAAGGCGGAGCCCAGGAGCTATATCATGTCAAACCGGATATCACCACTTTCGGAAAGATCATCGGCGGCGGCTTGCCAGTGGGGGCTTATGGCGGCAGGGCGGAGATCATGGATATGGTGGCGCCTGTGGGACCGGTTTATCAGGCTGGAACGCTATCAGGCAATCCTCTCGCGATTACCGCGGGCTTGGAGACTTTAATGATCATCAATGAGGATCCCGGCATGTACAACCGATTGGAGGAGACAGGTCGCCGAGTGGCCCAGGAATGGCGCCTGGCCGCGCGCCAGGCTAGCGTTAGGGTTACGATCAATCAAATTGGATCCATGTTCACACTGTTTTTCGCGGATGGGCCTGTGCGCAACTACGCTCAGGCGTTGACAAGCGACACGGATACTTTCTCCAAATTTTTCAAACTCATGCAGGAGCGCCAAATCTATTATCCCCCCTCTCAATATGAATGCGCGTTTCTTTCCGCAGCAATGGGCGAAGGTGAGATAGAGCATCTGATTCAAGGGGGGAAAGACGCCTTAATATCCTTGGAAAATCAGTGACTATGAGAACCACTCATCGTTGATTAAAAATGTGACCTCGCTCTTGATAACGTTATCCTATTCAATGACATTGAATTGCCGATTTGAATCATAGCGTTTTCCAGAGACAAATCACACTTTACGGCGAAGATGAAATCAGATATGATTTTCAGTCCAAGCGTTCCTAAAATCGCCGAATTCGCCCTGATGAGCTTTCGCCATGGTATTCACCTGTTTCCAAACGAAACAATCCCCACAATGAGATAGTTTTGACGAATATAAAAGGATTGAAAAAATGCTTCTCGCACTTGATGTAGGAAATACGAACATCGTTCTTGGAGTTTTTGACGGAGAGTCGCTTCGGGCGGATTGGCGTGTACGCACCGACAGGGAACGGACGACTGACGAGCACGGTTTGCTGATAACGCATCTATTGACAAGCAAGGGGCTTCACAAGGGGGATTTGGATGGTTTCATTCTCTCCAGCGTGGTGCCGACAATGACGGAAACTCTTGCGGAGGTGTCGCGTAATTATTTTGATATCGATCCCGTTGTGATTGGACCGGAGACGGATTTCGGGTTGAAAGCGCTGTACCACAATCCATCCGAGATAGGAGCGGATCGCTTGGTGAACGCGGTGGCGGTTAAAAAGAAATACGGCGGTCCGGCGATCGTCGTGGACTTCGGGACAGCCACGACTTTTGATGCATTAACCGCCGAGGGGGATTATTTGGGCGGCGCAATCGCTCCGGGCATCGGCATCTCCGCCAATGCTCTGTTTCAGGCGGCATCGAGATTGTACAGAGTAGAGTTGGTAGCCCCTCAACGCGCCATCGGCAGGTCCACGTTGGAGGCGATGCAGAGCGGCATCATCTTTGGCTTTGCGGGTCAGGTGGACGCGTTGGTGAGACGTATCCGCAAGGAGTTGGGAACGGATGCGCAAGCGATCGCCACAGGGGGGCTTGCCAGGCTGATCAGCAAGGAGTGCGAGACGATAGGAATTGTTGATGAGATGCTAACGTTGGATGGTTTGCAAATTATTTGGAATAGAAACCATTTTAACAAAAAATTCGCTTAGATAATTATAAGAGTGCGTCACACCCGGCTGACGGTCTCGTAAAGAAATGCATGGGATATACGGATTGTGATCCAAGAAGCATGGGTATGGAGTTCAACGGATGTTGAGGGTTCCAGCAACGGAATTCACGGCCTAACATCATATGCATCTAAAACAATGGGAACTTGAACTCGCCTTTTATCCGTAACCCAAAATAGAAGCATGCAGGATGAAAAAATCATGGAATATACCGGATCTTACATTGAGCACGCGCGTGTGGACAAAAAAGAATTTGAGGAATTGGTTCGCCGCCACCATCGTCAAGCATATAACATCGCTTATCGATTTGCGGGCAATCACGCGGATGCCGAGGACATTGTGCAAGAGGCTTTCTTGAGAGCCTACAGATTTTTTGATCGCTATAATCGATCCATGCCGTTCGAGAATTGGTTATACCGAATCATTTCGAACGTGTATGTGGATGAGTTGAGAAAACGCCCGCGAGCGAAGATACAATCGCTCGACCAGCCGATTGTGAAGCAAGGGCAGGAGATGGATATCCGTCTCGAAATACCGGACCCGAAAGGGGATCCGGGGTCTCAACTGATGGAAAAGTCGTTGGACGAACGGATTCAGAACGCCCTGGATAGCCTTCCGATTGAGTTCAAGAAATCGGTGATATTGGCCGACGTTGAGGGGCTGTCTTATGAGGAGATCGCCGAGACCCTGGGATGTTCCCTGGGAACGGTGCGATCTCGGTTGCATAGAGGAAGAAAAATGCTGCGAAGCAAGCTTCAAAGATATATGGATGCTAGCAGCGGGAGATTTCAAAGTGAATTGTCGTAGGGTTTGTCACCTGCTTGATGCATATATAGACGGGGAAGTCAATCGTTTTGATCGAATATCCATTCGGGAACATTTAAAGAATTGCCCTGATTGTCAACGTGAGTATGACTCCATTATGGAAACGAAGAACATCATGTCCTCGCTTCCCGTAATTAATCCCCGTGAGGATTTCGAGGAGGATCTCATAAGCAATTTAAAGCTAGATCAGCCGGCTTACGCTTCCTGTTCTTATCTGTACAAATGGGCGGGGTATTTTGAACAACCAAAGATGAAACTTCGCTTGAGCATCGCCGCAGCCACCGTATCCGTCGCATTGGCGATTGTTTCGATTTACACCCACCTACCCTCAAACACCCCCCAAATAGGGCCTATGGCGGCAAATCTGACCCCAACATCCATAGATCGTCCCATACTGGTGATGCCCAAGGACTATCTCTACATACATCGTCCATATGATTGGGATAATTCATTGCCGGTATTCAATGGTCCGTCCATCTCCCCTGCGGATTCCGTGACGATCCAACAGAACACGACCTTTCCTAGGTTCCGTTAATCCATATACTGCAAGTAATTGCAACTTTTAAATCCCACGTCTCCCTTCGGCGTGGCGAAGGTAATGAAAATCGCTGAATCAAGCGTTTTGCAATTGCGCACTGGTAAAAAAAAGATGCTTGCACGGAGAATTAGGAAAAACACAGCGTCACTCCTATTGTTGCCATGCGTGATTATCGCGTTTGTTTGCATTATGCCTGTACATGCGGAATCCGCCTCCGCTCATCTGATGGATCGTCTCATTTACCATTTCGTGACCGATGGTCGCAATCTGAATTATCGCGGCGTTCAAATGGTAATGACGTGCTTGCAGGATGGGGTTACTCAAACCGTTATTCGAACCATTGTTCATTCCCGTTCGGGGAAGACGATAATCAAGGACCAATATCCTTTATCCAAAAAAGGTTCGGTGATTGTGGACGACGGGATATGGATGAAACGCTGGGAGAGCCATACCCATTCCATTATCATCATGCGATCCTCTCACTCCAACCTCGATGAGAAACAGATTGAGTGTCGAATGAGACTCATTCAGCGGAATTACAGGTTGCGGCAGCTGAACAGCCAGGTGATAGCGAACAGGGCGTGTTACACTATTGAACTCATTCCCAGATTTCATCCCGTGCGTATCATAAAGGTATGGTTGGATAAATCCACAGGGATGCCGCTTTGTCACCAAGTGAATGATATGTCCGGGAACACTCTTGGACTGTCACTTTTTTCATCCATCCGCTATGTTAAAGACATCCCTTCCAAGGTGTTTCAATATCACTTTCCGGACAGGCTGGCACGGGTGAATCTTTCCAAGTCTTCGATCTATCACAAGGTATCCTCTATTTCCAAACTGGTGAAATTCAATGTCACGGTCCCCGTGCGGATGCCGCCTGGGTTCGATTTCGAGCAATGCGAATTGATGGACCTTCAAGGAGAGGCAACCGTTTGCCTTCGCTACACGGACGGTTTATCCAATATCACGGTTTGTGAATCCAAGGACTGTCTGCCCCTACCCTCCAGTTCCTCCATCATGCAGGCTGGAAGATACTCCGACGGAGATTACATCGTGACATATCATGTCGGTTGCATGGATTACACTGTGATGGGACAGAACGACCCAACGGACTTGCAATGGGTTGCTCGATCCTTGGATTCCGAGATTGAGCACTACTACGCTTCACGATTGATCTCAATGCATCCCAAATTCAGTTCGGCAATCATGAATCTGCGGGATCAAGGATTTGGGCTTGATGACATCGATGCTATCATGCTGATTTCCAGAATTACGGGAGACCCGGTGCAATCCCTTGCGAACCTACTCCGTGATGGGTGGGGGTGGGAGACTCTCGCAAGATGGAAAGGCGTGAATCCGGATCCGCTTTCACGTCGAATTGACAGCCTCTTCAACCCATAAATTCCCCGGCGCAGTCGATCTCCGGCAAGATAGGAACATCGTTTTCGGCGGAATCGTATACTTTAGTTACAGACAAAAGGCTCTCCGCCGAAAGGAGGGTATAATGGTATATCGATACGAGGGAAAAGGATGAGATTTGAGTTGGAGTTAACCGAAGAAGTCCGCAAATGCTGGAGCGAAATTGAGAACGATGTCGTGAAGTATCCCGCCGAAGTGCTTCGACAAAAAGCCGTTCCGATATCAAAACCCACAGCGGAAACGAGAGCTTTGGTCGATAGGATGAAAGCCGCAATGAGTGCGTCGAACGGAGTGGGTTTCGCGGCGCCCCAAATTGGGGTGTCGCAACGAGTCATCATCTATCACCTTCCGGGTGAGGATCAGCCCACCCGAGTAATATTAAATCCCCGTATTATCTCCATGAAAGGGGAACAGGTTGGACCGGAAGGATGTCTCTCCATACCGCTTTTGGAGGGGGATGTTAAGCGGGCGTATGAAATTATCGTCAAAGGGATGGATATGCTTGGCCGCCCATTCAGAAGGCGAGCCACCGAGATGGAGGCGCGGGTGATCCAGCATGAGGTGGATCACTTGGACGGAGTGTTGTTTATTGATCGCGCCGACCCTGAAACACTTAAATGGCATTTGCCCGTGAATGCGGAGAGCGACGAACCTGAATTGGCGCTGGATTGAAACCTCTCAATTCTGTCCGCTCCGTTCCTTTCGCCAACCTTCTTATTTGAATGCGGATTCTATTTTTTGGAACCTCGAGTTTCGCCGTTCCGATACTTCAATCGCTATCCAAGTCGACTGAATATGACATTCTTGGGGTGGTGACCCAGCCGGATCGTCCTCGCGGACGCGGCAGGCAACCCGGGGTTTCACCCGTCAAGCAGTTGGCCATCATGATAGAAGCGCCAATTTATCAGCCTGAAAACGTGAAATCCCCCTCCTTCGTGAATGAGGTCCAACAAATAGCCCCCGATGCGTTTGTGCTCGCCTCTTACGGTCAGATAATTCCTCGGAAACTTCTCAATATGCCACAGTACGGTCCAATAAACGTGCACGCCTCACTCTTACCTGCATGGAGAGGTGCGGCTCCCATACAACACTCCCTTCTCAATGGGGATCGCGAGACCGGGGTGACCACCATGTGGATGACCCCTTCCTTGGATTGCGGAGATATCCTGCTGCAAAGATCGCTTCCGATAGATCGCGACGATGATTCAGACACGCTCACATCCAAGCTCGCCGATTTAGGCGCCATCCTCTTACTGGAAACATTGGATAGGATTAAGGAAGGAAACTGTCCCAGAACTCCTCAAGACGATTCTCGGGCAACCTACGCACCTTCCCTGCGACCTTCGGACGCCTTCATGCGCTGGGAGCAGTCGGCGGAGGTGTGCCGCAATCGCATTCGGGCGATGTGCTCCAAGCCTGGCGCATTCGCATCCTTCGCCGGAAGAAGGGTGAAGATATATCGTGCGGAGATTGCGGAGGAGACGAACCTGGCTCCAGGAACCATCATATCGATCGGGCATGGTTCCGTAGTGGTGGCATGCTCGGACAGGGCGTTAGAATTGAGGGAGGTTCAGCCTGAAAGCGGCAGAAGGATGAGCGCATCGGATTGGGCGAGAGGGATGCGAATCAAAACGGGAGAGAAGTTCGATCTCGAACCTCCTCCCATATGATCCGCCCGTAGTAGATTCCGCAACTTCGATTCACTGGATGATATTCCAAAACGCCTCCGCATTGGGATTCACTTTATCGGGACATCCCGGACATGGGTTCTGAGGATCGTCATCAGCAGCCATCGGGCTAACCTGCGATGGCGATAGGGTTTTGACATGCCCGTCCAACATAATGTAATTCCCTTTGCCGCCATGTCGAACCGCTTGGGTGTGGTCGCTGTGTTTTGTGTAGAGTTGCTCTCCGATTAACGCCCCGCCGACATCGGTGTTGTTGTTCACATTCGTCCCGTCACTGGCGTCACCATCTCGCGCCAAAATGGTTTGACTGATAATTGGCACCGCAGCATCCGCAACCCCGTCACCGGAGGTGATCTCATTGTTGGGATCCACTCTTGAGCCGGTCAGATAGAGACTGAGATGGTAGCTGGTTGCGTTCGCTTTGGAGAGAGACCCGTTTGGGCTTGCCACATTCGGATTGTAGATGACTATATCCGAGGGGCATCTCCAAACCTGTACATTTTTCAAGTAGGGGTATAAAAAGCCGGTAATCCTACCATTAGCGGGATCGGCGGGAAGAAATGCATTATCACCCACAACCTGGGGACGTGCGGTGACATCCAGTTTTGCGGAGTTGGATGCGTTATTCACCGCCCGCGGGGTTCTCTCATCGTAATCTTGTATATACATCATGATACTCAAGGCGATCTGCTTCTCATTGTTCATGCAAACAGCTTTCTGGGCGGTCGCTCGCGCCGTGGCGAAAACAGGAAAGACGAGGGCTGCAATTATGGCGATAATTGCGATAACTACAAGCAATTCGATTAACGTAAATGCTTTCGAAAATCCAAATCTCTTCGCGGACATTTTATTCTCCCTTTCGTATCATATAAGAGTGTGTTGCATAATTGCTTTTTTAAAATTACCGGCCGAACAAATTATTTCATTTTGAAGCTTGTAACACCTTATTGTCCGACTGTAAAGCCCTTTACGCCGCGATTTCAAGCCGGATTGAATGCGCCTCCCCCCATCATACGCCTCTTCGCCACCCCTCCCCCGCGCTTTTTCCCAAGCATCCGCCACAGCTTGAGCATGTTGTGGGTCGCGCAAGTCAGATTCCACTCTCCTCGTGCGAATTCGATCCCTCTCCCGCTCACGGACCCTCCGTTGATGCAACGCTTGATCTGACCGAAAACAGGCTCGACGATACAGGCGCGTTTTTTATACAGTTTCATTCCTCGCTTCGTCA